>Ga0209709_10000003_pt1 | contig 251808 bp, 260 predicted proteins | sample ArcticOcean_MG_C_2_FD_187435 | JGI IMG/M metagenome (GOLD analysis project Ga0209709, IMG submission 187435) | Marine microbial communities from western Arctic Ocean - ArcticOcean_MG_CB4_136 (SPAdes) (version 2) | ecosystem: Environmental > Aquatic > Marine > Oceanic | place: Arctic Ocean...
TGTCGGCTCATCACATCCTGGGGCTGGAGCAGGTCCCAAGGGTATGGCTGTTCGCCATTTAAAGTGGTACGCGAGCTGGGTTTAGAACGTCGTGAGACAGTTCGGTCCCTATCTGCTGTGGGCGTTTGGAGATTTGAGGGAAGCTAATCCTAGTACGAGAGGACCGGATTGGACGAACCTCTGGTGTTCCGGTTGTCACGCCAGTGGCATTGCCGGGTAGCTATGTTCGGAAAGGATAACCGCTGAAAGCATATAAGCGGGAAGCCTCTCCCAAGATTAAATCTCCCAGAGACTTTATGTCTCCTAAAGAGTCGTCATAGACTATGACGTTGATAGGCTAGATGTGTAAGCGCTGCGAGGCGTTGAGCTAACTAGTACTAATAACTCGTGAGGCTTGATCATGTAACCTTAAGAAAGGAAACATGTTTGAGAGTAACAATAAAATATTTTTAATATTTGTAGTGAAATAATTACATACCAGTCTGCCTGATGACAATAGCGGTTTGGAACCACCTGATCCCATCTCGAACTCAGAAGTGAAACGAACCAACGCCAATGGTAGTGCAGGGTCTCCCTGTGTGAGAGTAGGAAATCGTCAGGCTTTTATTTTAGAGCCCGCTTTATGCGGGCTTTTTTTTGTTCAGAATTAAATAAAGAATGCTTACAATAGTGTAAGCTCTTATTTTTAGGAATTAATATGATTATTGGCTTAACTGGTGGAATTGGATCAGGTAAATCTGCCGCTGGAAATGAATTCGAGAATCTCGGTATTACTGTAATAGATGCAGATTCTATCGCTAAAGAAGCTTCTTCTCAAAACTCAATTGCTTATATTAAAATAGTAGAGCATTTTGGTAACAGCATTCTTGACGATTTAAAGAATATTGATAGAAAAAAGTTAAGAGATATTATTTTCACTGATTTTTCACAAAAAAAAATCTTAGAAGGTTTTCTTCATCCAGTAATCAGAGAAAATATATCTAGTGCCGTTTTAGCATCAAGATCTAACTATACGATTATCATGGTTCCTTTAATTTATGAAACCAAATCTATGAATCAATATGACAGAATAATAGTTATTGACTGTGAAGAAGATATTCAATTATTAAGAGCTTCCAATAGAGATAGTTCAAGCCAAGAAGATATTCAAAAAATATTACAGTCTCAAGCAACAAGACAAGAGCGATTAAGTATTGCTAATGAAGTTATTATTAATAACTCTTCTTTTGAGGCGCTCCGAGAACAAGTTTTTCAGATACATCAAACTTATATGGAGCTAACTAATGAATGAATGTCCAAATTGTAATAAACGTAATATTGATCTTTCATCTAAAAATAACTTTAGACCATTTTGCTCTGAGCGTTGTAAGTTGATTGATTTTGGTTCTTGGGCGGGTGAGGAGAATGTTGTCTCAAGGCCTATTGAGTCAGAGGATTTTTATGAGGAATAGTAATTAACTATTTCCCATGGCATTGTTTATATTTCTTTCCTGATTTACACCAGCAAGGTTCATTTCTACCAATCTTAGGCTCTTCTCTTTTAATTGGCTGAATTTCAGTCGGTTTTTGTGGGCTATTATTTGGCAAGTTAGATGGGTTAAATTCTTCTTTTTTTAATTCTAATTCATTATCTTCTATATTTGGTCCACTATTTTTTAGATTACTTACTTCTGCAGGAGAAGTTAGTTGAAGTGTGAATAGAATTCTAATTGTCTCTTTATTAATTTCATCCAACATGTCTTCAAACATCGAATAAGCTTCTCGCTTATATTCATTTTTAGGATTTTTTTGTGCATACGCCCTTAATCCAATACTTTGTCTTAGGTGATCAATTTCAGCGAGATGCTCTTTCCAGTGAACGTCTAAAACTTGGAGCATTACCTGCTTTTCCAGGATTAACCTTGTATCCGCCAAATTAGAATATTTTTGTTTGAAATAACTATGTGCATCTTTAGTAATTATTTCTGCGATTGTTTCTGGAAGTAATGACTTATCTTCTTGAACAATATTTTGAATATTTGAATCAATACCAAAGGTATTAGAAAGATACTCCTCTAACTCTTTAAGCTCCCACTGTGACTCAACTGATTCTATGGGAATAAAATCATTAACAGATGAGGTAAATTGATCATTAATTAGTTCATTGATAGTTTCACTAATATCAGATTCTTCTAGAAGCTGGTTTCGTAATGAATAAATAGCTTGTCTTTGGTCATTAGCAACATCATCGTACTCAAGAAGATTTTTTCTTATATCAAAGTTTCGACTTTCTATTCTTCGTTGAGCATTTTCTATACCTCTTGATAACATCCTATGCTCAATATGATCCTCTCCTAAGCCAACTCTTTCAAATAAAGCTCTTCTGCTATCTGAAATAAATAATCTAAGCAAATCATCATCAAGAGATAAAAAGAACTGAGAATAACCAGGATCTCCTTGTCTACCAGACCTTCCCCTTAATTGATTATCTATTCTTCTTGATTCATGTCTTTCTGTTCCAAGAATATGAAGTCCGCCTGCATCAAGAACATTTTTATTCTTAGTTGCCCAATCAGAATCAACTTCTTCTTTTTTCCCACCTAAAACTATATCTGTTCCCCTACCTGCCATATTAGTTGCAATAGTAACCATTCCAGCTTTACCTGCATTAGCTATAATTTCAGCCTCTTTTTCATGGTGCTTAGCATTAAGAATTTGATGCGGTATTTTTCTTGCTTGTAATAATTCAGAGACTTCTTCTGATGATTCTACTGACGCAGTTCCAACAAGAATAGGTGCCATCTTAGATCTCAAAGACTCTATTTCATTAATTAATGCTTTATATTTTGAAGCCTTTGTAAGAAATACTAAATCATTCTTATCATCTCTAATCATTGGTTTATGAGTAGGTATTATCACTACATCCAATCCATAAATTTCTTTAAATTCTGCAGCCTCAGTGTCAGCAGTACCTGTCATACCTGAAAGAGTTTTAAATAATCTAAAAAAGTTTTGGAAAGTAGTTGAAGCTAAAGTTTGAGACTCTCTTTGAATTGGAACATTTTCTTTGCACTCAAGCGCCTGATGAACCCCTTCAGACATTCGCCTTCCTTGCATTGTTCTGCCTGTATGCTCATCTATCAGCAGGACTTCATTATTTCTTACAAGGTAATGAACATTCTTATTGAAAAGGAATGTTGCCCTAAGAGTTGCCTGAACAAATCGCATAATCTTTAAATTGGATACAGAATAAAGACCATCTGACTGAGTAAGGACTCCAAGCGACTCAAGCTCCGATTCAACTAAAATATAGCCGTCATCTGTAAGTTCAATTGATCTATTTTTTTCATCAATAATATAATGACCTCTTTCATGGTCCTGTAATGGCTCTTCTTCAGTTTCTTCGCGTAATTGCTTTTGAAGTTTAGGAATAATTTTTTTAATTTGTTTATATAACTCAGAACTTTCATTTGAAGGCCCAGATATTATTAGAGGAGTTCGCGCTTCATCAATTAAAATTGAATCAACTTCATCAATAATTGCAAAGTCCAAAGAGCATTGAGCTCTATCTTCGATACTTAAAGCCATATTATCCCTTAGATAATCAAAGCCTAATTCATTGTTTGTAGCATAAATAATATCTGATTTATATGCTTCTATTTTCTCTTCAGTAGATTGACCTGAATATATTGTGCCTATAGAAAGACCTAAAAATTCATATATTGGTCTCATCCATTCAGCATCTCGCTGAGCTAGATAATCATTTACAGTAACAAGAACCACTTTATTGTTTATGCTTGCATTTAAGAACGCCGGTAACGTAGCTACAAGAGTTTTACCTTCACCGGTTTTCATTTCAGAAATATTTCCTTCGGCTAAAGATATGCCACCAAAAAGCTGAGAATCAAAATGCCTTAGCCCTAAAGTTCGAACACTTGCTTCTCTTACAGCAGCATATGCAATAGGCAGTATCGAATAGATATCATTATTTTCTAGAAATTGATCATTAAGAGATTCCTTAAGGGTGAGAAAAAATTTATCATCTTTTTCACTCATCTCATCCGAAAAGCTATTTATCTTATCAACAAGGTGTTGCATCTTCCTGATAGTTCTATCATTACTAGATCCAAAGATTTTTGAAAATATATTAAGCATTAATTACTTTAGTTTTAAAAATTCCTAATTTCTTTATTATGACGCAGTTATCTTACGTAATGTCACCAAATGGTGGCCTTACATACGAAATGGGGGCATTATCTAGATTTTCAAACTCTACAATTTCATAGGCCTCTTCTGATTCTATGATTTTTCTTAAAAGTTGATTATTTAATGCATGACCAGACTTATAACCAGAGAATTCCCCAATTAGGTTCCCACCCAATAAATATAGATCACCGATAGCATCTAACATCTTATGCTTTACTATTTCATCATTAAATCTCAATCCTTCTTCATTAATAATTTCATTTTCTCCAAAAGCAATTGCATTAGCTACACTCGCTCCTAACGAAAGACCTTTTGTTTTTAAATCACTCAGATCAGCTAAATTACCAAATGTTCTTGCGCGACAGACTTCTTTTACAAAAGAGGTTGATGAAAAATCTATAACAGATTCTGATGGAAGAGTTTTATGAACTGGATGATCAAAATCAACTTTAAAAGAGACTTTAAATCCATCAAAGGGTTTTATTGTCGCAAAAGCATCATCTCTTTTTGAAGTAACTTCTTTTTTAACTTTAATAAATTTTTTCATTCCTTCTTGCTCTTCAAGACCTGCGGACTGAAGAAGAAAAACAAATGGGCCAGCACTACCATCCATTATTGGAACTTCACAGCCATCAAGCTTAATAATGCAATTATCTATTCCTAGACCAGCAATAGCTGATAAAAGATGCTCAATTGTATGAACTTTAATGCCATCTTTAACTAATGTAGTAGACATGCTTGTTTCGCCAACATATTCTGCAAGCGCTGGTATCTCTATAGAGGAGTCAATATCAGTTCTTATAAACCTAATTCCAGAATTTACCTCAGCAGGAACTAATTCCATATTAACTTTTACACCTGTGTGCAAGCCTATGCCGGTAGCTTTGATAGCGTTTCTTAAGGTTCTTTGTTTTAGCATCTTACAAGTCTAATAGAATATAAATTCATATCAAGCTAATTCTTAGCCTGATCTCTCTGCCTTACAGCTTCGTTTAGAATGACTCCAGTAGCAACTGAGACATTTAAGCTTTTAAAGTTTGTATTACCACTTAAGCAAATTACATTATCACATATCTCAAGGGTTTTTTGTCTTACCCCTGTCTCCTCCGAGCCCATAACCAATGCAGTAGGCTGCCTTAAATCTTCATCATAATACAGAACTTTAGCATGCTCACTTAAGCCTAAAATCTGCATCCTATTTTCCTTTAAATATTTAATACAGTTAACCAAATTTGTAACATGAAATATATTTAATACCTCAAACCCTCCTGCCGAGACCTTATGAGCAATAGCATTAGTTGGCGCACATTGATGTTTATTTATTATTACAGCATCTACACCCGAGACTGCAGCTGATCTGACACAAGCTCCTAGATTTCTTGGATCAATAATATTATCTAGTATTAATATGAGAGGGCTCTTAATCTCAAAACTTTCTACAAGCATTTTAAGATTTTGAAATGAAGGTTGTGGTTCTTTTTTTATAGTTGCTTCAGGCTCCTGAGATATTTTCTTTGAAAGTTCATACGAAACACCTTTAGCTTTTATAAGCTCTATAAGTGACTCAATTCTACTATCATCCCTATTAGCAGGAAGAAGTAGTTTTTTTATTTTTTCTGGATTATGTTCAAGAATACTTTCTATACTATGAAAGCCCACTCTATGATCCAAGTTAGCTTTATTCATTTATTTATTCATAATTGATAAATTTATTTTTCTTTCGTATGGAAGAACATTATTAATTTTAACTCTTATTTTTTGACCCTGTCTAAAACTTTTCCCAGTCTTTTTACCTTTCAATACGCCACTAATCTTATCAAATATATATCTGTCGCCAGGCAAGTCTGATACATGCACTAATCCAGAAGTATAAAAATCATCAATTTCAGCAAAAATACCGAAATCTGTTACACCGGTGATCATCGCATCAAAGTCATCACCAATAAATTGCTTTAAATGGTGACATATTATTTGTTGAACAACAGTCCTAGATGCTTTTTCTGCTTGACGCTCAAGATCAGAAAGTTCGCAACAATCTAATTCAATTTGCTCTTGATTTGGAGTTGTTATTTTTTTATGCAGTTTATCTTTAATTAGCCTGTGAACCATTAAATCAGGGTATCTTCTAATTGGGGATGTGAAATGAGCATATTGCTCAAGCTGTAGACCAAAATGTCCAATATCCTCAGTTGAGTACTCAGCTCTCTTGAGGCTTTGCAGGACTAAAGTTTGAAGAGGCTTTGTTAATTCATGACCTTTAGAAAATTCTAAACACTGAGTAATTATTTCTAAAGGATTTTTTTTAGATTTAGTGGTTAACCCTTTTGCAGCAAAAAAATTCTTTAAAGCATCCACCTTAATATCCTCAGGCTCCTCATGGATTCTATAGACTCCAAATCCATAATGTTTTTTCATATATCTGGCAGCACAAATATTTGCAGCTAGCATAGATTCTTCAATCATTAAATGTGAAAAGAGTCTCTTGGAAACTTTAATACTATTGATTCTTCCTGATTCATCCAATTCAAGTATTGGCTCAGCTGCATCAATTTCTAAAGCATGCCTCTTTGCTCTTTTATCTAGCAATATTTTTGTTAAATTCTTTAGAGCATTAACAGATTTTTGAACTTCATCTTTTACAACAGCCTTCTTATTAATTACCTCATCTATTGATTGATATGTAGCTCTTAAACTAGACTTAATTGAAGCTTCAAAAAACTCATAACCTTCAATATCCCCTGTTGAAGAAAAAACTATTTTACATACTAAAACATTTCTAACTTCATTAGGAACCAGTGAGCAAAGGTTATTAGATATCTTCTCTGGCAACATGGGAATAACTTTAGATGGAAAGTAAATCGATGTTCCTCTTTCTCGGGCTTCATTGTCTAAAGCTGAACCAGGCATAACTATGTCTGCAACATCAGCTATTGCAACATTCAAAATAGTTTGCTTGCCTCTATATTCACAATAAATAGCATCATCAAAGTCTTTTGCGTCTGCGCCATCAATAGTTATAAATGGTTTATTTGTTAAATTTTTTCTACTTGAATCTATAGAGATATTTGCGTCTTTTAGCTCTTTTTCAATAGATTTAGGCCATTCATTAGAAATATTATTTTCAAATAATATTTGTTCAATAGCCTCATCTTGGATGTTCATCATTGGAGTGTAGTTTAATACAAATTAAAAGCTAGAAATTTAGTTGAATACTTATATTAACCAATCTTCCTCTTGCATCATGGACAGTTGGATCAAAACTAAAATCAGGAGGATTGTATAGCCTTGGAGCTTGCTCATCAAAAGCATTTATTACATTAACCCCAACTGATGCTTCATAAGAACTTACCTTAAGATGTCTTTCAATTCCAATATCAACCACAAAAGAGCTAGCAACTTTATTTGTATAACCAATTGCAGCATGAGATGAAGAAATTGGAGTTTTGTTATCATAACCACTTACATACCTTGTAACTAAATTAATTTTTGTATGCTTTTTCTTTAGTGAAACAAATGAGTTAATTTTATATTTTGGAATAGAGTGCATATGGGCATCGTAATTATAATAACCCACTCTATCTTGCATTAACCCAGTATCCTCATCAGGTGTTAAGTAGTCCGTAAAACTAGTGCCCTGAATTTTATAGGTCAAGGACCCAATTTTAGCAAAATCTAAAGAGGTTTCTAAAGAAACATCAAGCCCCTTAACTTTAGTTTGATGCTCATTAAAGAATGATGTGTGGACGCCAATAATATCGCCCTCAGCATTTCTAATTATATCTTCACTATTCGGTTTATTAGCAGCTTTTACAGAGCCGTTCTCAAGCTCAACTCTATTCTTATAGTCTATAGACCAGTAATCTAATGAAAACTTAGAATTATTGTTTAATATCCATATCATCCCAATATTAGAATTAGTGGCAGTCGCAGGCTTTAAATCAGGATTCCCAACCTGAATAACTCTTGCTTTATCTGAAAAGCTTGCTCCTCTAATTGTTCCTAGCAATATCTCTGAAGCATAAAGCTGCGCCATTGATGGAGCAACAAAAGAAGTCCCAGATGAAGCTCTTATTATTAAAGACTTATGAGGGGTATATCTAAGAGATATTTTTGGATCAAAAGAAGAGGAAGATCCAATTTTTTCATATCTTGATGCAAATCTTATATCTAAATTATTATTAAATTTCTTATTAAATTCTGAAAAGACTGCTTTTTTATCTCTTGATGCAGATATGCTTTTACCGCCACCTAAAAATAGTAAATCAGCCGACTCTTTTAAGAATCCATTTTCATCAAATGATGCAGTGCTTGATGCGTCATATTTTATCGAAATTTTATCCTTGCTAAGCTGCAAGCCAAAAGCTGAATCCATATTCCATATATTTGTATGCAAAACAGCATCTAAAACAGACAATTCTCCAACCCTTTTTGATTTTTCAAATCCAGAAATGTATTTAATTAATTCCGGATTGCGATTAGAAATATCAAAAATATTCCACGTTAAATTTCCATCAAGGCCACCATTACCATTTAGTGCATCCTCAAACCTTGAATCAATCGTATCTGGTCTTTTATGTTTATTTGCATGTTTAGAATTTGAAAAGGACACCTCTAAATCTGATATTTCATCAATATATAAATTCATAACATGACTCAGATGATATTGAGAGATATCTTTAGGTGAATTTGGAGAAGGGTAGGCTGAGCCTAAAGGTCGGCCATACCAAGTAACAGGAACATTGAACGGACTCCCTCCAACCCCAGGCTGAATTTTTCTTGATAAAAAAGATAATGCAGGATAAGAAGGCGATTGAGGGTTATCTTTTACTGATACATCTGTATAAATTAGAGTAGTCTTGGATTGATAGGCTGCAGTATTAAATTTGTAACTCAAATAACCTTTTGCATGCTCTTCAGTATTAATAATATTAAATCTCTCTCCGTAAAGAAATTTACAAAAAGGCCCAGCTATAACTCCACCATTCTCTTCGCACTTTGGATCAGCAACCCATTGGTTTTCTGAATAAGAGCCCTGATACAGTCCTGAATTAATAACATCATCAGCACTTACTTTAAATGAATTACCTAAAGTGCTTAATCCTAATTCAGCTATACCAGAAATCTCTGATGCATTAAGAGGGCTTCTATCTAAATAATCTAACGCAATCACAATATTTGACTCATCAAATTTTTTCCCAAATAGAAAACCTAAAGATGAATCTGTTTGTTTATAGTTAGTGGTTTTCTGTTGATCAAAATTTAATTTACGTCCTTCAAAGTCATCATGAGTTAAGAAATTAACAACTCCAGATATAGCATCAGAGCCATATGCCGTTGTGGCTCCCTCTTTTAAAATTTGAACTTGCTTTAAAGCAATCTGGGGAATGATATTAATATCTACATAACCTTCTCCCTCATGGGAGGTTGTTCCAGCAGATGTTTGCCTTTTATTATTTATTAAAACTAATGTGGAAGCATGATCTAATCCCCTTAATGTAATAGAAGACATGCCTTGATCTGTTCCATCTAATGAATTTGTTTGAAAATGCGACCCAGATGAAGATGCAATATATTTAGATATTTCACCTATAGTTAAGATATTTAGATCTTTTAGATTCTCTTCAGAAATAATATCTATTGGAGAGGAGTCTTCATCAGGACTATGAAGCAATGACCCAGTAGTGATAACTTCTTCGATTTGAGTCTCTGCAATTAAATTTATATTAAATGTACAAAACATTATTAGTAGTAATTTGAGCTTCATAAAAATTTTATATTTTAAAATGTTTATTTTAGCCTTAATAATTTACTAACAAAATAGCTAATGAACTATTAGCAAAAAATATTTTTACTATATATGCTGGTTATATGAAAAATAATTTTTTATCTGCTTTTGGTGCATTCATTTGTATTTCTATCCTTGGTTATTTTAATTCATATCAAGAAGAAAATTTATGGCTTATTGCTCCATTTGGCGCAAGCATGGTTTTAGCTATGGCAGTTCATGAGAGTCCGTTAGCGCATCCAAAGAATATTCTTTTTGGTCATATATTCTCTGCTTTATCTGGAGTCCTTATTTATTCATTGATCGGCATTTCTTATATAAGCATTGGCTTAGGCGTTGGGCTTGCAATTTTTGTGATGATGGTTACTAAAACAGTTCATCCTCCTGCTGGAGCTAATCCGATTATTGCTATTATGGGAGCTAAAGGAATAGGTTTCGTTTTAATGCCTGTTGCAACTGGCGCATCTTTTATAGTTTTATTTGCAATTATTTATAATAAGTTACTAAAAAGAAAATATTTCACTTTTAAGGATTGGAGCCGCTTACCAGATTCAAAGTAATATCTTAAACAAACTATTTTAGTTTAGGTTTTAATTTATTAAGATAAAAGTAAAGAGAATGATGGTGCCGGCACCAAGAGTCGAACTCGGGACCTACTGATTACAAATCAGTTGCTCTACCAACTGAGCTATACCGGCGAATTGCTGATTCTACATTAATTAAATCTTTCATGGAATACATCTAGTCTATATATCTAGCAAGCAATAATTTTTATCAAATGATTTATAAAAAAAATAGCTTATATGTAAGTTATCTATACCTCCAAACTACAACCAGTTCCACCTATACCGCAGTAGCCATTTGGATTTTTGGCTAAATATTGCTGATGATATTCTTCAGCTAGAAAATACTTATTAAATATTTTTATTTCTGTAGTTATTTCACCAAAATTAGATGCTTTTAAAGATGCCTGATACCTTTCCTGAGTTTTTCTTGCTATAAAAATATCTTCCTCATTGTTGCAAAAAACCACTGATCTATATTGCGTACCTCGATCGTTACCTTGACGATTTCCTTGAGTCGGATCATGACATTCCCAGAATTTTTTAAGAATATCATTTAATGAAATTAGCGCAGGATTAAAGATTACTTTAACAACCTCCACATGACCAGTCTCCTCGTAACAAACCTGCTCATAAGTTGGATTTTGAATCTCTCCTCCAGCATAACCAACTGAGGTTAGCCAAACATTGGGTAATTCCCAGAACTTTCTTTCAACTCCCCAAAAACATCCTGCACCTAAAATTATAGATTTGTAACCTTCTGGCAAAATTTCATTAAGATCTATTTGTGATATGTGATGTTTCATAATTAATATATCCCCTCAATTGATATCTCACCAAAACTGTATTCTTTAATATTTTTATTTGTTTCTAGGAGCAGGGCTCCTTTATCGTTGATTCCGATAAAAATACCCTCATCAATAATAGTATGATTATTTTTTATTTTTATTTTTTTATTCATATGAGCACAATTGTCATTCCATATATCTTTCCAATCAAGCAACTCACCATCAATATATGAAAAAAAGCCTTGAATAAGATTATTTAAAATATCATCACGCGCCGTTTTAGAGTTAAATGATTTTAAATCTCCCCACCACGGCTCCTTTTCATCTAGAGCTAAATTTATACCTATGCCAACTATAGTCTTGTAGTAAATTCCTTTTATTTCTTTTTCAACAAGAATACCGCCAATTTTTTTATTTTTATAAATAAGATCATTTGGCCATTTTAACTTAATTTCATCTACATTTAACGCTTTAGATATGGCGAGCTTTGAAATAACTCCAGCGATTAAACTTATGGGAATTTCAGAACTATCCTCTAAGTATGCTATTGAAAAACTAATATTTCCTGGAGGACTAGACCATTCTTTTCCTTGCCGGCCTCTTCCTTTTGTTTGCATATCAGAAGTAACTACTAAAAATTCTTTATTTAAAGAAGCTTCTTTACACCAATCGCTTGTTGACCCAATTGTCTTATGCAGAGAGAGTTCCAGCCTTGTTTCATCTAGATCAGATAGTATTTTATTTTTATTAAAAATCAGTAACCCCTTAAAATATATGTTGACTTAAAACCATTCTAGAATAAAAATAGTCGTCTTGAAATGGAGAGGTGGGTGAGTGGTTAATACCAGCAGACTGTAAATCTGCCGCTTCGGCTACGTAGGTTCGAATCCTACCCTCTCCACCACTTATTTAGCAATCAAAATACCCTTATAAAATTATACTTTTTTTCTTGTATAAAAAGGTTGAGTTTGTATCTTTTTAAGGAGATAATACGCCACCTTAATTTTGGTAGCAAAAGGTCGGGCTCATATAGCTCAGTCGGTAGAGCACTTGCTTGGTAAGTAAGAGGTCACCGGTTCAAGTCCGGTTATGAGCTCCAAAGTTATTAAAATTTTTAAACCAGAGAGGCATAAGAAATGGCTAGAGAAAAATTCGAAAGAACGCTACCCCATATTAATGTGGGAACTATTGGTCACGTTGATCACGGAAAGACTACACTAACTGCTGCGCTTACTAAAGTCTGTGCAGAGGTCTATGGCGGAGAAGCTGTCGCATTTGACGGAATTGATAATGCACCAGAAGAAAGAGAAAGAGGTATTACTATTGCTACATCTCATGTCGAGTATGTATCAAGCGTAAGACACTATGCTCACGTTGATTGTCCAGGTCACGCTGATTATGTGAAAAACATGATTACCGGTGCTGCTCAAATGGATGGTGCTATTCTTGTTGTTAGTGCTGCTGATGGCCCAATGCCACAAACTAGAGAACATATTCTTCTTGCAAGACAAGTTGGTGTTCCAAATATTGTAGTATTTATGAATAAAGCTGACCAAAATGATGACCCTGAAATGATTGAGTTAGTTGAAATGGAAATTAGAGAACTTTTAAATGAGTACGATTTCCCAGGTGATGATACCCCTATTATTGTTGGAAGTGCATTAAAAGCATTAGAAGGCGATACTTCAGAAATTGGTGTTGAGGCAGTTAAAAAATTAGTTGAAACACTTGATACATATGTACCAATACCAGAAAGAGCGGTTGATCTTCCTTTCTTAATGCCTATTGAGGACGTATTTACTATCTCAGGAAGAGGTACTGTTGTTACTGGAAGAATCGAAAGAGGTATTGTTAATACTGGTGATCCATTAGAAATTGTTGGTATTTCTGAAGCAACTACAGATACAACATGTACTGGTGTTGAAATGTTCAGAAAATCTTTAGATGAAGGCAGAGCAGGTGAAAATTGTGGTGTTCTTCTTAGAGGTATTGAAAGAAGTTCTGTTGAGAGAGGGCAAGTTCTTGCAAAACCTAAATCTATCAATCCTCATACAGAATTTGAGGCTGAGATATATGTATTAGGCAAAGATGAAGGTGGAAGACATACACCTTTCTTTAGTAATTATAGACCTCAGTTCTATTTTAGAACCACTGATGTAACTGGTGCTTGTGCACTTCCTGATGGAGTTGAAATGGTTATGCCAGGTGACAATATTAAGATAACAGTTACTTTAATTGCTCCTATAGCAATGGAAGAAGGTCTAAAGTTTGCGATTAGAGAAGGCGGCAGAACAGTCGGTGCCGGCGTCGTAGCTAAGATAATTAAATAACATTTTTAGATATTAATAGCCGAGGCCATGCGCCTCGGCTTATTTGTCTCTGAGAAATATGAAAATAGTTTATAGGCCAGTAGCTCAATTGGTAGAGCGGCGGTCTCCAAAACCGGAGGTTGGGGGTTCGAGACCCTCCTGGCCTGCCATTAACATGCTGGTAGAGTAGGAATTTTATGACTAAAGAATCAGCTTCAAAATTGTTTGATAGACTAAAGTGGGTCATAGCTTTAGCTATTTTTGGTACAGCGGTTGTTGGCAATAGCTATTTTTCAGATATCGGATTTCTATACAGAGTTCTAGGTGTTGTTTTCTTATTTGGTGTTGGACTAGGATTTCTAGCCCTCACTTCTTTTGGCTCTAACTCTATTAAATTAATGAGAGAGTCTAGAACTGAAATTAGAAGAGTTGTTTGGCCAACAAGAGCCGAAACTACTCAAACTTTTGCAATAGTTTTTGGTGCGATCATTGTCCTGTGTTTATTTTTTTGGGGACTTGAATCGTTATTAAGTTGGATTTTTAAATTTATTTTAGGATAAGAGATGGATTGGTTCGTAATACAAGCATATTCAGGATACGAGAATAAGGTTAAAGCTGCCTTAGAAGAAAAAATTCAATTGGAAGGTCTTGGCGATAAGTTTGGTGAGATATTAGTCCCTACAGAGCAAATAGTTGAATTAAAAAGCGGAACTAAAAGAACTACTGAAAGAAAATTCTTTCCCGGTTATGTTTTAATTCAAATGGAATTAGAAGATGATACTTGGCAGCTCGTTAAACAAACCCCAAGAGTTTCTGGTTTTGTAGGAGGTACCAAAGAAAAACCTCTACCAATATCAGAAGATGATGTAGATAACATTATTAATAGAATAGAAGTTGGTGAAGACGCCCCAGCTCCTAGGACTATATACGAACCTGGTGAAGTAATAAGAGTTTGTGATGGTCCCTTTAATGATTTCAATGGTGTTGTAGAGAATGTTGATTATGAAAGAAACTCTGTCAAGGTTGCTGTTCAGATTCTTGGAAGATCAACACCTGTTCAACTTAACTTCATGCAAATAGAGAAAACCTAATGGCTAAAAAAGTTTCAACAATATTAAAATTACAAATTCCTGCTGGCGCTGCTAATCCAAGTCCTCCTGTTGGGCCTGCACTTGGCCAAGCTGGTGTTAATATAATGGACTTTTGTAATGCCTTTAATGCACAAACACAAAGTTCTGAGAAAGGTCTTCCACTTCCAGTGGTCATAAGTGTTTATGAAGATAAGTCATTTACTTTTATCGTTAAAACACCCCCTGCTGCAGTTCTTATAAGAAAAGCTTTGAATATTGAAAAAGGAAGCGGCGAGCCAAATAAAGTAAAAGTTGGAAAAATTTCAAGAAAACAGCTGGAAGAAATTGCTAAAATGAAAGAACCTGATTTGAATTCAAATGACATGGATAATGCTGTAAAAATTATTGCTGGTACTGCAAGAAGTATGGGCGTAGAGGTGGATCTATAATGGCTAAAATTACAAAAAAACAAAAATTAATTTCCGAGAAACTTGATACTGAAAAGACATATTCTGTTGCAGAAGCAATGGAAATTCTTCAATCAGTTAAATCTCCAAAGTTTGAGGAATCTGTAGATATTTCTATTAAGTTAGGAATTGACGCTGGTAAATCTGATCAAAATGTTAGAGGTGCTGTTACTTTACCTAACGCGCTTGGTAAAGCTGTTGCTGTAGCAGTCTTTGCAGATGGTGAAGATGCAGATGCAGCAAAAGTAGCTGGTGCTGAGTTTGTTGGTATGGAAGATCTTGCTGAACAATTTAAGAAAGAAGAGATTCAAGTTGATGTAGTTATATCAACTCAGGCTGCAATGAAAGTTGTTGGTAAGCTTGGACAGATTCTAGGCCCTAAAGGTTTAATGCCGAATCCTAAAACAGGAACTGTTTCTGATGATGTCGCTGGAGCAATTAAAAATGTTAAAGCAGGTCAGGTAAGATTTAGAACAGATAAAAATGGAATCATTCATGGATGTATAGGAAAAGTTTCTTTTGATGCGGATAAAATCCAATCAAATGCTACAGCTCTTCTTACAGAATTAAAAAAGTTAAAACCGCCTTCATCCAAAGGGGTGTTTATTGGAAATATTGCTATAAGTAGCACTATGGGTCCAGGGGTTAAGATTAGTTCAGCTGAACTAGTATAAGTTTTAAGGTTTCGAAAGAAACCTTAGATTGTTGCGATTTTCGCAGCCGTCAAAGACCGTAGGTGTCGAAAGACTTAATTTCCTACGTAGGTGGTGTTCAGATTGCGAATTGGCAGTTTGTCGCCGAAACGCCGAAAGGCAAATATAGGAGAATTGCTGTGGCATTAGCTAAAAGTGAAAAAGAAAGGATAGTAAATGAAGTGAAGGAAGTAGCTTCTTCTGCATCATCCTTAGTGATTTCAGACGCACGTGGTTTAAAAGTACCAGAACTATCTGAAGTTAGACAAAAAGCGACTGAAGCCGGAGTCCACATCCAGGTTATCAAGAACTCTCTTGCTAAATTAGCATTTGAGGGAACTGATTTTGGATGTTCCGATGAAGTTCTAAAGGGGCCTTCCCTGTTTGCTTTTTCATTTGATGAGCCAGGCGCAGCAGCTAAATTACTCAAAACTTACGCTAAAAACTTTGAAGCATTAGAGATCAAAGCTTTAGTAGTAGAGGGTCAGTTACTAGATGGAGCTCAGATTGATATCTTGGCAAATCTTCCATCAAGAGACGAGGCATTGGGTCTTATAGCTTCTGTTTTACAAGCACCTGTTAGCAAGTTTGCTACTTTATTAAATGAAGTACCAAGTAAGTTAGCGAGAGTTTTATCAGCAGTTCATGACAATAAACAGGCATCTGCCTAAAAAAGGAGAATTAGAATGGCAACAAGTAAAGATGATATTTTAAAAGCTGTAGAAGAGATGTCCGTAATGGACCTCGTTGATCTTATTTCAGCAATTGAAGAGAAATTTGGAGTAACTGCAGCAGCAGCAGTTGCAGCTGCGCCCGCAGCAGCAGCAGACGCTGGCGAAGTAGAAGAAGAGAAGAGCGCTTTTGACGTTGTTCTTAACGCAGCTGGTGATCAGAAAGTCCAAGTTATTAAAGCAGTAAGAGCTATCACTGGATTAGGCTTAAAAGAAGCTAAAGATTTAGTTGATGGAGCTCCTAATACTATTAAAGAAGGTATTAAAAAGGAAGAAGCTGAAGAGATGTTAAAGCAGCTAATTGAAGCTGGAGCATCAGCAGAACTTAAATAACTTAGAAAATTAATTACATACATAAGGGCTCGTTTATGACATACAGTTATACCGAAAAAAAGAGAATAAGAAAGAATTTTGGAACTTTTGCAAAGGTTATGGATCTTCCTAACCTTATAGAAACCCAATTAGATTCTTATTCAGAATTTCTTCAATCAGAAGTCAGTCTTGAGGCTAGGAAAAGGCAAGGACTTGAAGAGGTTTTTCAATCTTTATTTCCTATAACCAGTGTTTCAGGTAACGCTGCCCTTGAATATGTATCTTATGAGTTAGGTAAAAATGTATATGATGTCCAAGAATGCCTTGTTCAAGGATTATCTTATTCAGCACCACTTAGAATTAAAGTTAAATTAGTTCTTTATGATAGAGAAACAAATTTTAAAGAAGTAAAAGATATTAAAGAAGGTGAAGTCTTTATGGGCGAAGTTCCGCTCATGACGGATGATGGATCTTTTGTTATTAATGGAACTGAGAGAGTTGTTGTTGCTCAGTTACATCGATCACCTGGTGTATTTTTTGATCATGATAAAGGCAAAACTCATTCATCCGGTAAAGTATTATATTCAGCCAGAATTATTCCTTATAGAGGGTCTTGGTTAGATTTTGAGTTTGATCCCAAAGATATCTTATTTTGTAGAATTGATAGAAGAAGAAAGATACCAGCTACTATTATGCTGAGAGCCTTAGATATGGGCACCGAAGAAATACTAACGAATTTTTATGAAAATGATTCTTATACTTTAGACAAAGAATCCGTTATTTTAAAAATAATACCTGAAAGACTGCGTGGAGAAACTCTTGCAGTTGACATTAAAGTTAAAAGTAAAGTCTTCGTAGAAGCAGGAAAAAGAATAACAGCAAAACATGTTAGAGAGATGGCTAAATCTACAATTAGTGAATTAGCTCTCCCTGAAGATTACTTGCTAGGAAAAGTAACAGCAAAAGATATTTTTAATAAAGAAACAGGAGAAATTCTAGTTTCTGCCAACACACTTATCGACATTACAGTTCTTGAGTTACTTAAAGAAAGTAATGTTACAGATTTAGAGTGTCTGTATATAAATGAATTAGATAAAGGTCCATATATTTCTGACACACTAAGATCAGATCCTACATCGAATAGATTAGAGGCTTTAGTTGAAATTTATAGAATGATGAGACCTGGAGAACCGCCTACAAAGGATTCAGCAGATACATTATTTAATAACCTTTTCTTCAATTCAGAAAGATATGATCTTTCAGAAGTTGGCAGAATGAAATTTAATAGAAGGCTAAAAATAGAAGAGGATAAAGAGAGTCCTAATATTTTAGACAAAGCCGACATTATAGAAGTCATGAAAGGCATCGTAAGTATTAGAGACGGCCATGACGTGGTTGATGATATTGACCATCTTGGTAACAGAAGAGTTAGGTCAGTTGGTGAAATGACAGCTAACCAATTTAGAGTTGGTTTAATTAGAGTAGAAAGAGCTGTAAGAGAAAGATTAAGCATGGCTGAAGCAGATGAGTTAGGTCCACAAGATCTCATTAACGCTAAACCAGTAACAGCTGCTATCAAAGAATTCTTTGGATCAAGTCAGTTATCTCAATTTATGGATCAAAATAATCCATTATCAGAAATAACACACAAACGAAGAGTCTCAGCACTAGGACCCGGAGGTCTTACTAGAGAAAGAGCAGGTTTTGAAGTTAGAGATGTTCATCCTACTCATTATGGAAGAGTGTGCCCAATTGAAACTCCTGAAGGACCAAACATTGGTTTAATTAATTCTTTTGCTTCATACGCAAGAACTAATAATTACGGTTTTATCGAAACTCCATATAGAAAAGTAGTTGATGGCAAAGTAACAGATAATATCGAATATTTATCTGCAATTGATGAAAGTGAACATGTTATTGCTCAGGCTAACGTCGTACTAGATAAAAATAATAGATTTGTTGATGATTTAGTTGCTGTTAGACATGCTAGTGAATTTGAACTTATGTCACCTGACAGAGTTGATTTAATGGATGTATCCCCTCAGCAAGTTGTATCTATTGCAGCATCATTAATCCCGTTTTTAGAACATGATGATGCTAACAGAGCCCTAATGGGATCAAATATGCAACGACAAGCTGTTCCATGTCTTAGACCAGAAAAACCATTAGTTGGAACTGGTTTAGAGTCAGTTGTTGCTAGAGATTCAGGTGTTTGTATAATTTCTAAAACAAACGGTATTGTCGAGAATGTTGACGCAGCTAGGATAGTTGTTCGAGTTACTGATACAAAACATAGTAATTCAGCTGTAGACGTTTATAACTTAATAAAATATACAAGATCAAATCAAAATACATGTATTAACCAAAGACCAATAGTTAAAGTTGGAGATAAAGTAAAAGCTGGAGATGTTTTGGCTGACGGACCATCTATTGATAATGGTGAATTAGCTTTAGGTCAAAATATTAGAATTGCATTTATGCCATGGAATGGATATAACTTTGAGGATTCAATTTTAATATCTGAAAAGGTTGCTCGTGAGGATCGATTTACATCGATACATATTCAAGAACTTACTTGTATCGCTCGAGACACTAAGCTTGGTTCGGAAGAGATAACATCTGATATTCCAAATGTCGGAGAAGGTTCACTAGGAAAACTAGATGACTGCGGTATTGTATATGTTGGTGCTGAGGTTGAACCTGGAGATATATTAGTGGGTAAAATTACTCCTAAAGGTGAAACCCAATTATCACCAGAGGAAAAACTTTTAAGAGCTATCTTTGGTGAGAAAGCTTCTGATGTTAAAGATACATCCTTAAGAGCTCCATCTAGTACAAAGGGTACTGTTATTGGGGTAGAAGTCTTTACAAGAGATGGTGTTGAAAAAGACACAAGAACTCAAGCAATTGAAGAAGATCATTTATCTGAATCTAAGAAAGATGCTGATGATGAAACAAGAATTGTTGAGGAAGCAACAAAATTAAGAGTCGCTGAAATCTTAAAAGGCAATAAAGTTGTCAAAGCTTCTGGAATGAAGAAAGGCGCTTCGATTTCTCTTGATGACTTATCTGAACTTTCATTAGATGAACTATTAGCTATACGAACAGATTCTGATTCAGTTAATACAAGAGTAGAAGAGACTGAGAAGAATCTAAAACAATACCTAAAGGACATTAAGACAAGATTTGAGGAAAAAAGAGAAAAAATAATTAGAGGTCATGACTTAGCACCTGGTGTTATTAAAATAGTAAAAGTCTACCTTGCAATCAAGAGAAGAATTCAGCCTGGAGATAAGATGGCTGGAAGACATGGTAATAAAGGAGTTATATCTGAAATAATGCCAGTAGAAGATATGCCTCACGATAAATATGGCGTTCCTGTTGATATAGTTCTTAATCCACTTGGAGTGCCTTCAAGAATGAATGTCGGACAGGTTCTCGAGACTCATATGGGTATGGCTGCAAAAGGTATTGGAGAGAAAATTGATTCAATGCTAAAAGAAAACGCTAAACCAGCTGAGTTAAAAGTTTACTTAGATAAACTTTATAATAAGAATGCAGCTAATAAAGAAGATATAGAATCATTTAATAATGCTGAAATTGTTGAATTAGCTTCAAATCTTACTTCTGGACTTCCTATTGCAACACCAGTTTTTGATGGTGCTAAAGAGAGTGAGATTAAGGATTTATTAAAACTTGCAGGACTTCCAGAATCTGGACAGTTCACATTATATGACGGAAGAACAGGAACTAAATTTGAGCGACCTGTTACCGTTGGATATATGTATATCATTAAACTTAATCACTTAGTTGATGACAAAATGCATGCTAGATCAACTGGATCATACAGCTTAGTAACACAGCAACCGCTGGGTGGTAAAGCTCAGTTTGGTGGCCAAAGATTTGGTGAAATGGAGGTATGGGCACTTGAGGCTTATGGAGCTTCATACACCCTTCAGGAAATGCTTACTGTTAAATCAGATGATGTGGCTGGAAGAACAAAAATGTACAAGAATATTGTTGCTGGATCCTATCAAATGGATGCAAGTATCCCTGAGTCGTTTAATGTCCTTAGTAAGGAAATTAAATCACTTGGTATTAATATTGAATTAGATTCAGATAACTAGGAGAGCAAATTGAGAGACTTATTAAATTTACTAAAACCAGGTCAAGACGATTTTACTACAATATCTGCTGGGCTAGCTTCACCACAAATGATCAAATCATGGTCCTTTGGTGAGGTAAAAAAACCTGAGACTATAAACTATAGAACTTTTAAACCAGAAAGAGATGGTCTTTTTTGTTCTAAAATTTTTGGACCTATAAAAGATTACGAATGTATTTGTGGAAAATATAAACGTATGAAACACAGGGGTGTAGTTTGTGAAAAGTGTGGAGTTGAAGTTACCCTAGCTAAAGTTAGAAGAGAAAGAATGGGTCATATCGACCTTGCCGCACCCGTTGCCCATATATGGTTCTTAAAATCTCTTCCATCAAGAATTGGTTTACTGCTTGATATTACACTTCGTGAAATTGAAAGAGTTTTATATTTTGAAAGTTATATTGTTACTGATCCTGGGTTAACTGACTTAGAGAAAGGACAAATATTAACTGAAGAAGAATACGTAGAATCTTTTGATGAATATGGTGATGATTTTAGTGCTGATATGGGAGCTGAAGCTATTCAAGGATTACTTCAAGATCTTGATATTGAAGATGAAATAAGAGTTATTAGAGAAGAGATTCCTCAAACAAACTCAGAAACTAAACTTAAAAAACTTTCTAAAAGATTAAAGCTTTTAGAAGCTTTTAATAATTCAGGTAATAAGCCTGAGTGGATGGTTATGACAGTTTTACCTGTTTTACCACCAGATTTAAGACCTTTAGTTCCTCTTGAGGGCGGAAGGTTTGCTACATCTGATCTAAATGATTTATATAGAAGAGTTATTAATAGAAACAATAGATTAAAAAGATTACTTGAATTAAGTGCTCCTGACATCATTGTAAGAAATGAAAAGAGAATGCTTCAAGAATCAGTCGATGCTTTGCTAGATAATGGAAGAAGAGGAAGGGTTATTACAGGAACTAATAAAAGACCTCTTAAATCTTTAGCAGACATGATTAAAGGTAAAGGCGGAAGGTTTAGACAAAACCTACTAGGGAAAAGGGTAGATTATTCAGGAAGATCTGTAATCGTATCTGGCCCAAATTTAAAACTACATCAATGTGGCTTACCTAAGAAGATGGCGCTTGAATTATTTAAACCATTTGTTTATGGAAAATTAGAGCAAAGAGAACTTGCTACAACTATTAAATCAGCCAAAAAGTTAGTGGAAAGAGAAACGCCTGAAGTATGGGAAGTTTTAGAAGATGTTATTAGAGAGCATCCGGTGATGCTTAATAGAGCTCCAACTCTTCATAGATTAGGACTTCAAGCTTTTGAACCTAAACTTATTGAAGGCAAAGCAATCCAACTCCATCCATTAGTTTGTGTTGCATTTAATGCTGACTTTGATGGTGATCAGATGGCAGTTCATGTTCCTTTAACTCTTGAAGCTCAGTTAGAAGCTAGAGCATTAATGATGTCGACTAACAATATACTTTCTCCAGCTGACGGAGCGCCAATAATTAATCCTACTCAAGATATGATACTTGGTCTTTATTACATGACCAGAGAGAAAGTTAACTCTAAAGGTGAAGGAAGAGTATTTAGTAACCCAGATGAAGTTTTAAGAGCTTTTGAGGCTGAAACCATCTCATTACATGCAAATATCAGATGCAGAATAGCAAATGCTGAGAAGGGAACTTATATAGAAGATACAACTGTAGGCAGAGTCCTTGCTTGGAGAATTACTCCTATTGAAGTTGGATTTGATAATATTAATAAAACTTTAAATAAAAAATCAGTATCAAAACTAATTGATATTTCATACAGAAAAGCTGGTCTAAAGAAAACAGTAATTTTTGCTGATCAGTTGATGTATTTAGGTTTTGATTTTTCTACTAGGTCAGGATCCTCAATTGGAGTAAATGACTTTGTAATTCCTGAGGCTAAAGCTTCTATTGTTGAAGCTTCTGAAAAAGAAGTTAAGGCCATAGCAAAACAATTTGAATCTGGATTAGTTACTAATGGCGAAAGATACAATAAAGTTATTGATATCTGGTCTAAAGCAAATGAGCAAGTTTCAAAAGCCATGATGGAAAAAATTAGTACCGAGATCGTCAAAGACGCAGATGGCAACGATGTTCAGCAAGCGTCTTTTAATTCTGTATATATTTATGCAGATTCTGGTGCAAGAGGATCTCCTGCACAGATTAGACAGCTTTCTGGAATGAGAGGCTTAATGTCAAAACCTGATGGATCTATTATTGAAACTCCAATTACTGCTAATTTTAGAGAAGGCTTATCTGTTTTACAGTACTTTATTTCAACTCATGGAGCCAGAAAAGGCCTAGCTGATACAGCTTTAAAAACAGCTAACTCTGGTTATCTAACTAGAAGACTTGTTGATGTATCTCAAGATTGTGTAGTTGTAATAAGTGATTGTGAGACAAAAGATTCTATTACAGTTACTTCAATTATTGATGGCGGAGAGATCATACAAGCTCTTACAGACAGAATTTTAGGAAGAGTTATAGCGGAGCCTATTTTAGATGGAGAAGGCAAAGAGCTATTTGCAATAGGAACAATGTTGGATGAGGAAGCTTTAGATAAAATAGAGCCTCTAAATCTTGCAACATTAAAAGTTCGCTCCTCTATGACTTGTGAAGCTCCTCATGGAGTATGTTCAAGTTGTTATGGAAGAGATCTTGCAAGAGGACATCTAGTCCACAGAGGAGAAGCTGTGGGTGTTGTGGCTGCTCAATCAATCGGTGAACCTGGAACACAGCTAACCATGAGAACTTTCCACATTGGTGGCGCTGCTTCAAGCTCCTCAGAAGCTAATGCAATCTTTAATAAAAGTGCTGGTCAAGTGTCTTTCTCAGATGAGATGAAGACTGTTACCAATAAAGATAAACTTCAGGTTGTAGTATCCAGAAACACTATGTGTACTATTACTGATATTCAAGGAAAATTAGTAGAACAATATAAAGTTCCATACGGTGCAACTTTAGAGGTTGATAATGCTGCTGATTTAAAAGATGGAATAAAAATTGCTTCTTGGGATCCTTATACAAGACCGATTATTTCAGAAGTATCAGGAAAGGTTAAACTGAATGATATCGTCGATGGAGTAACTGTAACAACTCAAACAGATGAACTGACTGGACTAAGCAGTATAGAGATAATGGATGTCTCTGTAAGACCTTCAGCTGGAAAGGAATTAGTTCCTTCCATGTCACTAGTTGATTCAAAAGGTAATGCAGTTCTTGTTGGTGATCATAAAGCTCCAGCAACCTATACACTACCTGCAAATGCCTTAGTTAATTTAGCTCCAAATCAGAAGGTAACTGCTGGTGAAGTTCTTGCACGTATACCTCTTGGCGCATCAAAAACAAAAGATATTACAGGTGGACTTCCTAGAGTAGCTGACCTGTTTGAGGCAAGAAAGCCTAAAGACGCAGCTGTTCTTTCTGAATCGACAGGAATTATTTCCTTTGGTAAAGAAACTAAAGGCAAAATAAGGCTTGTTATTACTCCAGATGGAGCGACTAAGAAGATTCAGAATACCGAGATGTTGATTCCAAAACATAGAACTCTTTCTGTTTTTGAAGGTGAGAGAATTACTAAAGGTGATATTATTTCAGATGGGCCTTATAGCCCGCATGACATCCTTAGATTGAAAGGTGTTCCTGAACTAACTAACTTTATAGTAAATGAAATTCAGGACGTTTACAGACTTCAAGGTGTTTCAATCAATGATAAACACATTGAAACTATTCTTCGTCAAATGTTAAGAAAAGCTCTTATTGTTGATGGCAATGATACTAAATTTATTCAGGGTGATCAGGTTGGTTACGCTGCAATGAAGGAAGAGAACAAAAGAATCTCTTCTGATGGTAGAACTCCTGCAGAGTATGAAAGAGTTTTACTTGGTATTACAAAAGCTTCTCTTGCAACTGACTCATTCATTTCGGCCGCTTCTTTCCAAGAAACTACAAGGGTTTTGACTGAAGCTGCTGTTACTGGGAAAAAGGATCATTTACGTGGTCTTAAAGAAAATGTTGTTGTTGGAAGGCTTGTTCCTGCTGGAACAGGAATGGAATTCCATGACAGACTTAAAAATAAAAAACAACTAGATCTTGAGGAATCAACTCTTTCAGCTGATGATATTGAAGCAGCATTAAGACAAGAGCTTCAAGAAAGTGAGGAATAGTGTTGACCGCAACCACTCAGCTCTATAAAATCGCGCTCTAACTTAAATAATTATTATGGCAACAGTAAATCAATTAGTAAAAAAATCTAGAAAACCTAAAATCAGGAAAACTGATGTACCTGCTCTTGAGGCTTGCCCTCAAAGAAGAGGAGTATGTACAAGGGTTTATACCACCACACCTAAGAAACCAAACTCAGCTTTAAGAAAAGTATGTAGAGTTAGGCTAACTAGTGGATTCGAAGTAACTTCATATATAGGCGGAGAAGGTCATAACTTGCAAGAGCATTCACTTGTTCTTATTAGAGGGGGTAGAGTTAAAGATTTACCTGGGGTTAGATATCACACAGTAAGAGGAGCACTAGATACATCTGGTGTTGCAAATAGAAAACAAAGGCGTTCTAAATACGGCGCTAAAAAGAGTAAATAAGTATGCCTAGAAGAAGAAGTCCCGAAAAACGAAAAATATTACCAGATCCTAAGTATAAAGATCTTATCTTAGCGAAATTCATGAATAATCTGATGAAAGATGGTAAAAAATCTATAGCTGAGAAAATTGTTTATGGAGCTTTTGATAGAATTACTGAAACTACAAAAGAAGATCCACTAGAGATTTTTACAAAAGCTTTGTATGAAGTTAGCCCAGTTGTTGAAGTTAAATCAAGAAGAGTCGGTGGCGCTAACTACCAGGTCCCAATAGAAGTAAGGCCATCGAGAAGACAGGCTTTAGCCATGAGATGGATAGTCGAAGCTGCAAGAAAAAGAAGCGAGAAATCTATGCACTTAAGACTTGCTGGAGAATTGACTGACGCATCGCAGAAAAAAGGTAATGCTGTTAGAAAAAGAGAAGATGTTCACAAGCAGGCAGAAGCCAATAAAGCTTTCTCTCATTTTAGATTTTAATCCCTAAACAAATATAAATTATGGCAAGAGAAATTCTTTTAAATAGATATCGTAATGTCGGTATATGTGCTCACGTTGATGCAGGTAAAACTACAACCACTGAAAGAGTGCTTTTTTATACAGGATTGTCCCATAAGATTGGTGAAGTGCATGATGGTGCTGCTGTCATGGACTGGATGGAGCAAGAGCAAGAAAGAGGTATAACTATTACATCTGCTGCCACAACTTGTTTTTGGAGCGGAATGGAGCAACAGTTTCCTCAGCATAGAATCAATATCATTGATACTCCAGGTCACGTAGATTTTACGATTGAAGTAGAAAGATCATTAAGAGTTTTAGATGGCGCTGTGGTAGTTTTTTGTGCGACTTCAGGAGTTGAGCCTCAATCAGAGACAGTCTGGAGACAGGCAAATAGATATGAAGTTCCAAGAATTGTTTTTGTTAATAAAATGGATAGAGCTGGAGCTGACTTTGAAAGGGTAATTGCTCAAATTAAAGATAGACTCCAAGCCAACATTGTTCCAATTCAATATAATATTGGCGCTGAAGAAAACTTTAAAGGTGTTGTAGATTTGATAAACATGAGAGCAATCTATTGGAATGAAGATGATCAAGGTTTAACTTTTGATTCAAAAGAAGTTCCAGAAGATCTTCTAGTTAAATGTAATCAGCTTAGAGAAGAAATGGTTGAAGCTGCTGCTGAGGCAAATGAAGAGTTAATGGATGCATATCTGGAAACAGGTGAGCTTTCAATAGCCCAAGTTAAAGAAGGCTTGAGAATTAGATCGCTAGGAAACGAACTTATTTTAGGTTTATGTGGATCAGCATTTAAGAATAAAGGCGTTCAAGCAATGCTTGATGCTATTGTCGATTTTTTACCCGCACCAGATGAAGTAAAAGCTATTGAGGGTGTAATTCCAAATAACAGTGAAGAAGACGAAGAATTTGATTCTAGAAAATCATCTGATGATGAACCTTTCTCAGCACTTGCTTTTAAAATTGCAACAGATCCTTTCGTCGGAACTTTAACCTTTATAAGAGTTTATTCTGGTGTTCTGTCTGTTGGTGATGGTGTTATGAATACAACTAAATCTAAAAAAGAAAGAGTTGGAAGAATGGTTCAAATGCATTCAAATAATAGAGAAGAAATTAAAGAAGTTAGAGCAGGTGATATTGCTGCCTGTATTGGTCTTAAAGATATTACAACGGGAGATACTCTTTCTGATGCATCTAAACCTATTGTTTTAGAAAGAATGGACTTTCCAGAACCAGTTATTTCAGTTGCCGTTGAACCCAAATCTAAGCCAGATCAAGAAAAAATGTCTATGGCTTTAGGTAAGTTAGCACAAGAAGATCCATCATTTAGAGTTACTAGTGATGAAGAGACAGGCCAAACAATTATTTCAGGAATGGGAGAGCTTCATCTTGATGTTCTTGTTGATAGAATGAGAAGGGAATTCTCAGTAGAGGCAAATATAGGTAAACCACAAGTTTCTTATAGAGAAACTATTAAAGAAACTGTAGAAGTAGAAGGTAAGTTTGTAAGACAGAGTGGTGGTAAAGGTCAATATGGTCATGTTTGGATAAAACTAGAGCCTCTAGGTTTAGATGATGAATATGAATTTGTTGATAAAATTGTTGGTGGAGCTATTCCAAAAGAATATATACCTGCTGTCAATAAAGGCATTCAAGAGCAAATGCAAAATGGAGTTATAGCTGGGTATCCATTGCTTGCATTAAGAGCAACTCTTTACGATGGATCTTTTCATGATGTTGATTCAAATGAAATGGCATTTAAGATAGCAGGATCCTTAGCTTTAAAAGATGGAGCAAATAAAGCTAAACCCGCATTATTAGAACCAATTATGAAGGTAGTAGTAGTTACTCCTGAAGACCATATGGGTGATGTTGTAGGAGATTTAAACAGAAGAAGAGGAATAATTTTAGGCATGGATGACATAACTTCAGGTAAAGAGGTTTCTTCAGAAGTCCCTCTTGCAGAGATGTTTGGATACGCAACAGATTTAAGATCTCAAACACAAGGAAGAGCTACATTTACAATGGAATTCACCAAGTACGGCGAAGTTCCTAACAATATTGCTGAAGGGTTAAAATCCACTTAAAAGTAGAATTTATAAAACTGTTTAATTATGTTGACAGTGTTGCTCCTAGGAGCTTAGAATACGCCACATTTTGTAATTAGCAGACTGTGAAAATAAAAGAACAATAAGGTAAAAAATAGAAAAAATGGATAATCAATCAATAAGAATTAGGCTCAAAGCATTTGATTACAGATTGATTGATGCATCTACTAAACTAATTGTTGAAACTGTTAAAAAGACAGGAGCAATAGTAAGAGGACCGATTCCATTACCTGTAAAGAAAGAAAGAACAACTATATTGACTTCGCCGCATAAAGATAAAGATGCAAGAGATCAGTATGAAATAGTTACATATAAAAGACTTATGGATATTGTTGAGCCAACTGATAAAACGGTTGATGCATTAATGAAATTAGATTTATCCGCAGGGGTAGATGTCCAAATAAGTCTTGGATAGTAGAATTTTTAACGCTTAGGCGGCCATAGAGGGTGAATAGCCCCGTAAAAAGGAGAATAAATTGAGCACTGGCTTAATAGGAAAAAAATCTGGAATGTCACGTCTTTTCTTAGAAGACGGCACATCTATACCTGTTACTGTAATATCAGTATGTGGTAACTTTGTTGCAGATATTAAAACTTCGGATAGAGATGGATATGATGCATTAGTCGTATCTAAGATAAAAAAATCAAATAATTTAACAAAATCAACAAAAGAATTCTTTAAGAAAGTTAATCTAGAACCAGGTAAATTAGCTGAATTTAGAACAAATGCTGATAATGCTGCTGGATACCAAATAGGAAATCATCTTACAGCTGATGTTTTTGAAACTGGTCAATATGTTGATATTACAGGAACCTCAAAAGGTAAAGGTTATGCTGGTGTTATAAAACGTCATAACTTTGCTATGCAGGATGCAACTCACGGTAACTCTCTTTCTCATAGAGCGCATGGCTCTATTGGACAGTGTCAAACGCCTGGCCGAGTATGGAAAGGTAAAAAAATGTCAGGCCATATGGGTAATGCAACAACAACAGTACAAAGCTTAAAAATTGTTGAATTAGATGTAGAGAATAATGTTCTTTATGTAAAAGGTGCAGTTCCAGGATTTAACGGATCAGATTTAAAAATTAAACCATCACTCAAGAAAAAATGAAGATAGATTTACTCACATCATCTACCAAAAAATCAGACATAACAATTTCTGAAGCTACTTTTGGCAAGGATTTTAATGAATCACTAGTTCATCAAGCTGTTGTTAGCTACATGGCTGGATCAAGACAAGGCTCCTCAAAGCAAAAAACTCGTTCAGAAGTTAGAGGTGGTGGTAAGAAGCCATGGAATCAAAAAGGAACTGGTAGAGCTAGAGCTGGAACAATAAGAAGTCCATTATGGAGAGGTGGTGGAGTTACTTTTGCTTCTACTCCAAGAGACTACAGCAAGAAGATTAATAAAAAAATGTATAGAGCTGCCTTAAGATCTATATTTTCTGAATTACTAAGACAAGGTAAATTAGTTGCAATTGAAACACCTGTTTTAGAAAAACCAAAAACTAAAGAAATAACGAAGTTTTTAAATGATTTTTCATTAAGTAAAGTTTTATTTATTACAGATGCTTTTGATTCAAATTTTTATCTTTCAGCAAGAAACATACCGAATGTAGATGTTATTACTGTTAAAGAAGTAAACCCAGTAATTTTGCTAAAAGCTGACAAAGTTGCAGTAACTGCAGAAGCATTTAAATTAATAGAGGAGTGGATCTAATGTTTAACGAAAAACTCTATACCTTAATCAAAGCACCAATAGTAACTGAGAAATCAGCCAGGGTTAATGAGGCGCATAAACAAGTTGTATTTAAAGTAGATCTTAATGCCAACAAAAGAGAAATTAAGCAAGCTGTAGAAGAGCTTTTTAAAGTAGAAGTTTTAGCAGTTACAACCTCAGTAGTTAAAGGTAAGACAAAAAGAAATAAAACTGGTACTTACAAAAGATCAAATTATAAAAAAGCTTTTATTACCTTAAGTCAAGATTCTGAAATTCAATTTGAGGGTATTAATTAAAAATGACTATTGTTAAGGCAAAGCCTACCAGTCCAGCAAGAAGGCACGTCATATCAGTTAAATCTGATTTGCATAAAGGAAAGCCTTTTAAAGCTCTTCTTCAGCCTAAGTCCAAGAATGGTGGAAGAAATAATAATGGCCGAATTACAGTTCGTCATCAAGGTGGTGGCCACAAACAGCATTATAGAATTATTGATTTCAAAAGAGATAAATTAGATATTCCGGCTGTTGTAGAGACTATTGAGTATGATCCAAATAGAACTGCACATATAGCGCTTTTAAAATATAAAGACGGTGAAAGAAGATACATTATAGCTCCCGCTAAATTAAAAGTTGGTGATGAGATTATTTCTGCAGAATCAGCTGATATTAAAACTGGTAATTCGATGAAGCTTAAGGATATTCCACTTGGAACTAATGTCCATTGCATAGAAATGAAACCTTTAAAGGGTGCACAACTTGCTAGAAGTGCTGGAACTTCAGCTAGATTAATTGCTAAAGAGGGCATATATGCAACTCTTAGACTCCAGTCTGGAGAAACTAGAAAAGTTTTATCAGATTGTAGAGCAACCTTAGGAACAGTTTGTAATAGTGAACATAATCTTCGATCTCTTGGTAAAGCTGGAGCTAAAAGGTGGAGAGGTGTTAGACCTACTGTTAGAGGTGTTGCTATGAACCCGGTTGATCATCCGCATGGTGGTGGTGAGGGAAGAACATCTGGAGGAAGACATCCTTCTACTCCTTGGGGCGTACCAACTAAAGGCTATAAAACAAGAAAGAATAAAAGAACTAATGATTTAATTATTAGAAGAAAAGGAAGCAGGAAGTAGATTATGCCAAGATCACTAAAAAAAGGCCCGTTCATAGATCTTTCACTAGAAAAGAAAGTAGATGCAGCTAATGCATCAAATGATAAAAGACCTATTAAAACTTGGTCAAGAAGATCAATGGTTATGCCATCAATGGTTGGATTAACTATTGCAGTGCATAACGGAAGACAGCATGTACCTGTCTACATTAATGAAGATATGGTTGGTCATAAATTAGGTGAGTTCGCAATTACAAGAACGTTTAGACAGCATTCAGGTGACAGGAAGAGTAAATAATGGAAACAAGAGCATATCTAAAAGGAACTAGACTATCTCCACAGAAGGCTGGTTTGGTAGCTAATGAAGTAAGAGGAAAATCCGTTCAAGATGCTATGGACTTTTTAATCTTTAATAAACAAAAAGGTTCTGCAATTATTAAAAAATTATTAGAATCAGCTATTGCTAATGCTGAAAATAATGATAAAGCTGATATTGATTTACTAGTTATTAAATCAATAATCGTCAATCAAGGAATGAGATTAAAGCGTATGAAGCCAAGAGCAAGAGGAAGAGCTGATAGGATTATTAAACCTTCATGCCATATAGAAATCATACTTACCGATCAGGAGAAATAATGGGACAAAAAGTAAACCCAATTGGTTTTAGATTAGGAGTTGTTAAAAAGCACAATGCAACTTGGTATGCAAAAGGCAAACAATTCTCAGTAAATTTAGTTCAAGATCTTAAGGTTAGAGAATATTTTAAAAAGAAATTAAAATTTTCTTCAGTAAGTAAAATTGAACTTGAAAGATCTGCAGATAATTTTACTGTGTTTATTCATACATCTAGACCTGGAATTATTATAGGAAAAAGAGGTGAAGAAATAGAAAATCTTAAAAAAGCAGTTCAGAAAATTGTTCACCAACCAACTCAAATAAATATAAAAGAAGTTAAAAAACCTGATTTAGATGCAGTAATTTTAGCTGAAGGGGTTGCTCAGCAGCTTGAAAGAAGGGTGATGTTTAGAAGAGCTATGAAAAGAACAGTTCAGAGCGCTTTAAGACAAAGTGCAAAAGGCGTAAGAATAGAAGTTTCAGGAAGACTAAATGGTGCTGAAATTGCTCGAACAGAGTGGTATAGAGAAGGAAGAGTTCCTCTTCACACCCTTAGAGCAGACATTGATTATGGTACAGCTGAAGCATTAACTACTTATGGAATCATTGGAGTTAAAGTTTGGGTGTTTAAGGGCGAAGTAATGGGCGATCCATTCAAACAAGAAGATAAATAAAATTTAAATATTATGTTACAACCAAAACAAACAAAATTTAGAAAAATGCATAAAGGCCGAAATAGAGGCCTGGCACAAAATGGTAATACTGTTGCATTTGGAAGATTTGGTCTAGTTGCTCTTGATAGAGGAAGAATCACAGCAAGACAAATTGAAGCCGCTAGACGAGCCATGACTAGACATATTAAAAGAGGTGGAAATATCTGGATAAGATTATTTCCTGACAAGCCTATTACAAAAAAACCTCTCGAAGTAAGAATGGGTAAAGGTAAAGGAAATGTTGAGTACTGGGTTGCTTTAGTGCAACCAGGAAAAGTTATGTTTGAAATGGCTGGAGTAACTGAAGAGCTTGCTAGAGAAGCATTTAAATTAGCTTCATCTAAATTACCAGTAAAAACACGCTTCTTAAAGAAGGATTAAAAAGATGAGCAAAGAACTAATAGATTTAAGAAAAAAAGATTTAGACCAGTTAAATCAAGAGCTAGCATCTGTAAGAGCAGAACAGTTCACTATGCGCATTAAACACAAAACAGGACAACTTAATGAGACAAACATTATTAAGAATACTAGAAGAAAAATAGCAAGAATAAAAACTCTAATTACAGAGACAAAGAATAAGGAAGTTAAATAATGGCATCTTCAAATCCAAGACTACTAACAGGGGTTGTTATATCTGATAAAGCAGATAAGACAATAACCGTTAAAGTTGAAAGAAAAGTCAGACATCCGCTTTATGGAAAAATAATGAAGCGAACAACTAAAGTGCATGCTCATGATGAATCTAATCAAGCGAGTATGGGTGACATGGTTACTGTAAAAGAATGCAGACCTATATCTAAAAGTAAAACTTGGGTTTTAGTTTCTGAAGAAGTAATAAAAGCAGTAGATGTTGTACCAGTAAATAATGAAGAAATAGTAGAGGAGAAAGAATAATGATACAGATGCAGACTATTCTAAAGATTGCAGATAACAGTGGTGCTAGAAGCGTTATGTGTATCAAAGTTCTTGGTGGGTCAAAAAGACGATATGCAAATATTGGCGACATTATAAAAGTTGCAGTTCGTGAAGCTATTCCAACAGGAAAAGTTAAAAAAGGACAGGTAGTTGATGCTTTAATAGTTAGAACTAGAAAAGGGGTAAGACGAAGTGATGGATCATTAATTAAATTTGATGAAAATGCTGCGGTTTTATTAAATAATCAAAAAGCTCCAATAGGAACTAGAGTCTTTGGACCAGTAACTAGAGAGTTAAGAGATGGAAGTTTCATGAAGATTCTATCTTTAGCACCAGAAGTTTTATAATGAAAAAGTTAGCTAAAACAATTACAAAACTTAAAACTGGTGATGAAGTGGTAGTTATTGCTGGTAAAGATATTGGTAAAAAAGGCAATATCAGAAAAATTATGAAAAGTAATAATAGAGTAATTATTACTGGAATTAACATGGTTAAGAAACATACCAAGCCAAATCCTCAAATGGGAGTAACTGGCGGCATAGTTGAGCAGGAAGCAGCTATTGATTTATCTAATGTATCCATTTGGAATCCAAAAAAGAAGGGTGCAGATAAGATTAAATACTCAGAAGATAAAGATGGTAAAAAAATAAGATTATTTAAATCTAACGACACGGAAATTAAGTAGATGGCTAATTTAAAACAAAAATTTAATAAAGAGATGGTTCCAGTTTTACAAGAAAAGCTTGGAATGAAGAATGTTATGGCTGTTCCAAGATTAATAAAAATTGTTATTAATATGGGAGTTGGACAAGCATTAACAGACAAAAAACATTTAACATCAGCTGTTGCTGACTTAGAGTCTATTGCAGGTCAAAAGGTAGTAACTACAAAAGCAAGAAAATCAGTAGCTAGTTTTAAAATTAGAGAAGGTTACCCAATAGGTTGCAAAGTTACCCTTAGAGGCGAGCGTATGTATGATTTTGTTGAAAGACTAATTGATATTGCAATACCAAGAGAAAGAGACTTTAGAGGACTAAATCCTAAATCATTTGACGGGCAAGGTAATTATAGTTTTGGAATTAGAGAGCAAATAATTTTCCCAGAAATAAATTACGACAATATAGACAACATTAGAGGTATGGATATTTGTATCAATACTTCAGCTAACACAAAGGAAGAGGCTAAAGCTTTATTAGAAGTTTTAGAGTTTCCATTTAAGAAGTAGGAAAATAAATGGCTAAAAAATCAATGATCGCAAGAGAAGTCAAAAGAAAAAAGACTGTAGCTAGATATGCTGTTAAAAAAGCAGAGCTAAAGGCTATTTTATTAAAAACGGATGCAACTGATGAAGAGAGATCTGATGCTTATAAAAAGCTTCAAAAACTCCCTAGAAATGCAAGTGCATCAAGAGTAGTTAGAAGATGTTCAATAACTGGAAGACCGCATGCTGTCTATAGAAAATTTGGCCTTAGCCGAATTAAGCTAAGAGAAGCTGCTATGCGCGGTGATATTCCAGGTTTAGTTAAATCAAGTTGGTAATAATATGAGTTTTCAAGATCCTATATCAGATTGTCTAACAAGAATTCGCAATGGCCTTATGAGAGGTAAGGTTGAGGTATCAGCGCCTTATTCAAAAGTTAAACATGACTTAGTTAATGTTTTAGTAACAGAAGGTTACATAAAAAGTTGTAAAAAAGTAGAAGAAGAAAATAACAAAGCCTCTATTAATATTACTTTAAAATATTTTAATTCAAAGCCGGCTATTAAGAATATTAAAAGAATTAGCAAGCCTAGTTTGAGAAGATATTCAGGTCCAGAAGATTTAAAACCGGTAAAAAATGGATTAGGTGCATACATTATTTCAACCAATCAAGGTCTGATGACTGATAAGCAAGCTAAAGCAAAAAATATTGGAGGAGAAGTCCTTTGTGAGGTATTTTAATTATGTCTAGAGTAGCAAAAAATCCAATAACAATTCCTGATTCTGTAAAAGTGAATATAGAGAATTCTAATATCCAAGTCTCAGGACCTAAAGGGTCATTAGATTTTAAAATTCCTGCATCAGTATTACTTAAACAAGAAGAAAATGTTATTACCGTAGAGTATGGAGATTCTCAAGAGTCTACTGCCCTAGCAGGAACAACTCGAGCATTAGTAAATAATATGGTTATTGGTGTCACAGAAGGCTTTCAAAAGAAATTACAGCTAGTAGGAGTTGGATATAGAGCTAAAGCTACTGGAAAGTTACTTGAACTTAGTCTTGGATTTTCACATCCTGTTAAATATCAACTGCCGGAAGTGGTTAGTGTGGAAACACCATCTCAAACTGAAGTTGTATTAAGTAGTCATGATAAGCAAGCGCTTGGTCAAGCTGCTGCTGAAATAAGAGCATTTAGGCCCCCTGAGCCATATAAAGGCAAAGGTGTTAAATATTCTGATGAAGTAATTAAAAGAAAAGAAGCTAAGAAGGCAGCAGGAGCATAGGTATGAGTGAGAAGAATATTTCAAGAATAAGAAGAGCTAAAAAAACGCGTATGAAAATTAGAGAGCAGGAATCCCCAAGATTAAGTGTTTTTAGATCTTCAAAGCATTTCTATGTTCAATTATTTGATAGCGTGGGTTCAAAAGTAATAGCCTCAGCTTCTACTATAGAAAAAGAAGCAAAGACTAAGAATAATAATCTAGAAAGTGCAAAAGATTTAGGTAAAAAAATTGCCGAAAGAGCATTGGAGAATGGTATTAAAAAAGTAGTTTTTGATAGATCAGGTTATAAATACCATGGTCGAATTAAAGCGCTTGCAGATTCTGCCAGAGAAGCTGGCTTGGAGTTTTAGTTAGATATGAAACAAGAAAATTTAAATACTGCTGGTCAACAACAAGACGCTCTTGAAGAGAAGCTTGTTCAGGTCAATAGAGTTGCTAAAGTTGTTAAAGGTGGAAGAATTTTTGGCTTTACAGCACTAACAGTAGTTGGTGACGGTAAAGGAAAAGTTGGATTTGGAAGAGGTAAAGCAAAAGAAGTACCAATTGCAATTCAAAAAGCTATGGAAAATGCCAGAAGAAGTATGGTTGATGTTGAATTAAATAACACTACAATCTGGTATCCGATAAAAGCTAAACATAATTCAGCAAATGTATACATGCAGCCTGCATCTGAAGGTACTGGAATTATTGCTGGTGGAGCTATGAGAGCTGTTTTAGAGCTCGCAGGAGTTCAGAATGTTCTAGCGAAATGTTATGGATCAACAAACCCAGTTAATGTCGTAAGAGCAACAATAAATGCATTAAGTTCTATGGAATCACCTAAAACAGTGGCTTCAAGACGAGGCAAATCATCAGAAGAAGAGCTATGAGTAAAGAAAAAACATTAAAAATTAAACTTATTAAAAGTGGTATTGGGAGAATGAAGTCTCATAAGCTTTGCATAAAAGGATTAGGTTTTAAAAAATTAAATCAAACTGTGACAATAATTGATACACCAAGCAATAGAGGCATGGTTAATAAGATTTCTGACATGGTTGAGGTACTGGAAAGTTAAAAATGACTGAAGAAACTAAAAATAAGTTAGCCCTTAATAACCTATCAAATCCTGGTACAGCTCAGAATAGAAAAAGAGTTGGAAGAGGTATTGGATCAGGAACTGGTAAAACAGCTGGAAGAGGTCATAAAGGTCAAAAATCTAGATCTGGTGGAAATGTAAGACCAGGTTTTGAGGGTGGACAAATGCCCCTTCAACAAAGAGTTCCAAAATTTGGATTCTCGTCTAGAACTAATAATTTATTAAAAGATGTGAATGTGAAGTTATTAGAAGGAATGACTGAAGTTTCCCTTGTAACTCTTAAAGCAAATAAAGTTATAAGTAAAAAAATTGAGAAAGTAAAAATATTTGGAAATACAGAACTATCTTCAAAAGTTAATGTAGTTGGTATTAAAGTTACCAAGGGCGCTAAAGTTTCTATAGAGAAAGCAGGCGGAACTGTTGCTGATATTGTAGAGCCAGTTGTTAGACCTAAATTTGTTAAAAAACCAAAGGCTGCGGAATAATAAATGTCAGATAAAGGAACAGGTATGAGCGATTTATGGAGAAGATTACGATTTGTTTTCGTAGCTATTCTTGTATATCGTCTTGGTACCCATATCCCTATTCCAGGAATTGATCCTGACAGATTATCTTCATTGTTTGAACAAAATCAAGGAACACTTCTTGACATGTTTAACTTATTTTCTGGTGGAGCCTTAGAAAGAATGAGTATCTTCGCTCTTAACGTTGTTCCTTATATTTCTTCTGCAATCATTATGCAGTTATTCTCAAATTCTATTCCTTATCTCCAAGAGCTAAAGAAAGATGGCCAAGCTGGTAGAAATCAGATAACTCAGTACACAAGATATGGAACAGTTGTATTAGCTTTTATTCAAGCTTCGGCTTTAGCTGTAACACTAAGTGGAAGCGGTCTTGCATATGACCCTGGTGCAGCATTTTTTGCTTCTGCAGTATTTTCAGTAGTAGCTGGAACAGTATTCTTAATGTGGCTAGGAGAGCAAATATCAGAAAGAGGAATAGGTAATGGAATCTCTCTTATTATTGCCACAAGTATTCTAACTGGTATACCGGGTGCAATTGGGCAAGCTTTAGAGCAATCTAGACAAGGCGATTTAAATATTTTATTACTTCTCGCTATTGCAGTTTTAGCTATGGCTGTTATTGCAATTGTTGTATTTATAGAAAGAGGTCAAAGAAGAATCACTGTTAATTATGCTCAGAGACAACAAGGCAGAAAATTAATGCAGGCTCAGTCAAGTCATCTACCTTTTAAAGTTAATATGGCAGGAGTGATACCAGCAATTTTTGCTAGCACATTCTTATTATTTCCTGCGTCATTAGCATCATGGTTTGGACAAAGTGAAGGCACTAATTTTTTACAGACAGCATCTCTAGCGCTTACACCAGGTCAGCCCTTGTACATATTAGTTTTTTCAACTTTAATTATTTCATTCTGTTTTATTTGGTTAGCACTAACCTTCAATACTAGAGAGGTTTCAGATAACCTTAAAAAATCAGGAGCTTATATTGCAGGCATAAGACCAGGCGAGCAGACAGCTCAATACATTGACAGTGTTCTTGCGCGTTTAACAGTATTTGGAGCAATTTATTTAACCTTAATATGTTTACTACCCTTAGCACTAATCAACTTTGCTGGCGTATCATTTTATTTTGGTGGCACTTCTGTCCTCATTATTGTTGTTGTTTTAATGGATTTTATTGCTCAGGTTCAATCTCATATGATGTCCAGTCAATATTCATCGTTAATGAAAAAAGCTAATTTAAAAAACTATAGAAGATAATATGAAAGTAAGAGCATCTGTAAAAAAAATATGTAGAAACTGCAAAACAGTTAGACGCAATGGCGTTCTTTTTGTTATTTGTAAAACTGACCCTAAACACAAGCAAAGGCAAGGATAGATTATGGCAAGAATCGCGGGTGTAAATATCCCAGAAAACAAACATGTTGAGATATCTCTTACTCATGTTTTTGGTATTGGAAGAAAAACAGCTCAAGATATTTGTGAAAGTCTAAAAATAGATTGCACAAGAAGAGTTTCTGACTTAACTGAAGATGAGGTTGAGAAAATTAGAGCAGCCGTAGCTACTTATGCTGTAGAAGGTGATCTTAGAAGAACTATTAGCACTAACATTAAGAGATTAATGGATTTAGGAAGCTATAGAGGTATTAGACATAGAAGAAAGCTTCCTACGAGAGGCCAAAGAACGAAAACCAATGCAAGAACACGTAAAGGTGCAAAAAAACCAATGAGAGGTTAATTGAATGGCAGTAAAAGGCAAAAAATCTAAGAAAGTTGTTACTGAAGGTGTCGCCCACATTCAGTCTTCTTTTAATAATACTATTGTTACTATTACAGATAAACAGGGTAATACTGTATGCTGGGCAACCTCAGGTGGATCTGGATTTAAGGGTTCAAGAAAGAGTACACCTTTTGCAGCTCAGATAGCAGCTGAAAAAGCAGGATCTGCAGCAAAAGAATTCGGCATGATCAACTTGGATGTAAAAGTAAAAGGACCAGGCGGCGGAAGAGAGTCTGCAATAAGATCTCTTAATGCATGTGGATTAAAAATAAAGAGCATAACTGATGTTACACCTCTTCCTCATAATGGATGCAGACCATCCAAAAAGAGAAGGGTTTAAGGAGATTTAAATGGCAAGATATAGAGGACCATCTTTAAGATTATCAAGAAGAGAGGGAACAGACCTTTTCTTAAAAAGTGGCGTAAGAGCTATTGAATCAAAGTGTAATATGGAATCACCTCCAGGTGCAGCTCAGGGTGCAAGAAGAGGAAGGTTATCTGATTATGGACTACAGTTAAGAGAGAAACAGAAAGTTAGAAGAATGTACGGTGTTTTAGAGAAGCAGTTTAGAAATTATTATAAGAAAGCAGCAGCTACTAAAGGAAATACAGGCGAGAATTTATTATCTTTACTAGAACAAAGATTAGATAATGTTGTATATAGACTTGGTTTTGGATGCACTCGTGCAGAAGCAAGACAAATGGTTTCTCATAAAGCATTCACTGTAAACGGTATAACTGTAAATATACCATCATATCAAGTTCAAGCTGGAGACGAGATTGCGGTGAGAGAATCAAAAAAAGGTCATTTAAGAATCCAAGCTGCACTTAAGCTCGCTGCGTCTAGAGAGATTTGTGACTGGGTTCAGGTTGATGACAAGAATTTAAAGGGTGTATTTAGAAATGTTCCAGATAGAACTGAGTTAAGTACAGAAATTAATGAAAACTTAATTGTTGAGCTTTATTCTAAATAACAATATTTTTTAAAAAAGAAAAGAGGGAAATTATGCAAACATCAGTAATCGACTTATTAGTCCCATCAGATATTCAGGTAGATGATGAAGGATTAAATGTATCCACGGTAACATTAGAGCCACTCGAAAGAGGTTTTGGTCATACTCTAGGCAATGCCTTGAGAAGAATTTTATTATCATCAATGCCAGGAGCAGCTGTTACAGATGCTACTATCGAAGGCGTTGCTCATGAATATAGCACTATAGAGGGAGTAAGAGAGGATGTTATTGATATCCTGCTTAACCTAAAAGATCTTCCAGTTAAAATAATTGAAGGAACATCAGCAACACTAGTTTTAGATATTGCTGGACCTTGTGAAGTATCAGCCTCATCTTTTGAAGTGCCCGGCAATGTTGAGCTTGTTGATGGAGATCATCATATAGCAACTATTGTTGATAAAATATCTCTAAAGATGTCTGTAACTGTTAAAACAGGAAGAGGTTATGAACCTGCTGACTCAAGAGATGAAGAAGATTCATCAATAGGAGCTTTAAAAGTAGATGCTTCTTTTAGTCCTGTACGAAGAGTGTCTTATTCTGTAGATAACGCTAGGTTTGAAAAGAGAACAGACCTTGATAAATTACTTATAGAGCTTGAAACAGATGGAACTATAGATCCCAAAATGGCAATAGAGCACTGCGCAACTATTTTGCAACAACAGCTAGCTTCTTTTGTAGATCTAGATGCTATAGCTGAACAAGAAGCTAAGAAAGATCAAAATGATTTCGATCCTTTACTTCTTAGATCAATTGAAGAGCTTGAGTTAACAGTTAGATCAACAAATTGTCTTAAAGCTGAAAGTATTTTCTTAATTGGAGATTTAATCCATAGATCAGAATTTGATTTATTAAAAACTCCAAATCTTGGAAAGAAATCATTAAATGAAATAAAAGATGTTCTTGCATCTAAAGGCTTATCACTAGGAATGGTGGTAGAAAATTGGCCTCCATTAGGTTAAAAAAATATGCGACATAGAAAAGCAGGTAGAAAATTAAATAGAACTTCATCTCATAGAAAGGCTTTGCTTAAAAATCTTTCTATTGCGTTGATTGAAAGAGAAATTATTCGCACGACACTTACTAAGGCAAAAGAGTTGAGAATGACAATTGAGCCACTAATAACTATAGGCAAAAAAGATACAGTTGCGAATAGAAGATTAGCTTTTAGTAGATTGAGATCAGATGCTGCTGTTGGTAAGCTTTTTACCTCTGTTTCAGTGAATGCAAAAGACAGAAAAGGTGGTTATACAAGAATTATTAAAGCTGGGTTTAGACCTGGAGATAAAGCTGATATGGCATATATAGAGCTAGTTGATAGAGTTGAAGATGGCGCTAATAATGAAATGTCAGACCCTGAATTAAAAGAAAATAGCGCAGCTTAATTACTAAGAACTTCTTTTAGGTACATACCTGTATAAGATTCTTTAATTCTAGCTACATCTTCTGGTGTTCCTTTTGCAACAATTGAACCACCCTCACTTCCACCTTCTGGTCCAAGATCAATTACCCAATCTGCTGTTTTAATAACATCCAGGTTGTGCTCAATGACTGCAATTGTATTACCTTGTGATTTTAATCTTTCAAGGACTTTTAAGAGCAATTCTATATCAGCAAAATGAAGTCCAGTAGTAGGCTCATCTAATACAAAAAGCGTTTTACCTGTACTTCTTTTTGATAATTCCTTAGCAAGCTTAATTCTCTGAGCTTCGCCTCCTGAAAGCGTTATAGCAGATTGCCCTAGTGTTATATAACCCAAACCAACATCTGACAATGTAGATAATTTCTTTTTAATTGTAGGAATTGCATCAAAGAAATCTAAACCTTCCTCAACTGTCATATTTAAGACTTGGCTAATATTTTTATTTTTAAATTTAATATCTAGAGTTTGCTCATTATATCTCTGACCATCACACACATCACAGAGTACATATACATCAGCAAGGAAATGCATTTCTACCTTGGTAACCCCGTCTCCTTGGCAGGCTTCACATCTTCCACCCTTAACATTAAAACTAAAACGACCAGGTTTATAGCCTCGTGATTTAGCTTCAACTGACTCAGAAAAAAGATCCCTAATATATGAAAAGAGTCCAGTATAAGTTGCTGGATTTGATCTAGGGGTTCTGCCTATAGGCGATTGATCAATACTGATAACTTTGTCTAGGTAATCCAAACCTTCTATTTTTTCACATTTAATTTCTTTTGTGAGCTTAGCTTTATTTAACATAAATGAACTAATTGGGAGTAATGTTTGATTAATAAGAGATGATTTTCCAGATCCTGAAACCCCAGTTATACAGGTAAATAAACCAATAGGTATATCAACCGTTACATTTTTTAAGTTATTTTCTGAAGCATTCACTATAGAAACAAAATCTGATCCGGGTTTAGTCCGTTTTTTTGGAATTGCTATGCTCTTTTTCCCTGATAGGTATTGTCCAGTTATAGATTTTTTATTATTTAATATATCCTCTATTGATCCAGAGGCACATATTTCTCCACCATGTTTTCCAGCACCAGGCCCAATATCAATTATATGATCAGCACTTCTAATTGCCTCCTCATCATGCTCGACAACAATAACAGTATTACCAAGATTTTTTAGATGGTTTAGTGTTTTTATAAGTTTAGAATTATCTCTTTGATGGAGACCAATTGAAGGTTCATCAAGAACATAAGTAACCCCAACTAATCCAGATCCTATTTGACTAGCAAGTCTAATTCTTTGAGCTTCACCACCAGATAAAGTTTCAGCACTTCTTTCAAGAGTAAGATAATTCAATCCAACATCAGCTAAAAAAGATAATCTTTGAACTATTTCTTTTAAAACTCTTTCTGCAATTTTTGCTTTGGTGCCGGTTAACTTCATATTTTTCATGAAATCTAGTGAGTCAGAAATTCGTAAAGATGTTATTTCATGGATAGGGGTTTTATTGATAAATACATTTCTTGATTCTTTATTTAACCTAGAACCACTACATTCATCACAAGAACTCTTCGACATTAACTTAGAAAGATCATCTCTCATATAATCTGAATCAGTTTCTCTGAATCTTCTTTCAGTATTAGGAATAATTCCTTCAAACCTATGTCTTCTAACAATCTTACTTCCACTTCTAAACCTATGAGAAAAATCAATTTGTTCTTTAGAGCCCCATAGTAAGAGCTTCTTTAATTCTTCAGAGTAATCTTTCCATGGAGTATCAAGGCTAAATTCATAATGCTTGGCTAGGCATTTTAGTTGGTGATAATAAAATCTATTTCTTCTATTCCATTTTTTAATAGCTCCATTGCTAATTGAAACATCCTCATCTGGTATTAACATTTTTTCATTGAAGTATTGAATTACTCCGAGCCCATCACATCTCCCGCATGCTCCGAAAGGATTATTAAATGAAAACATTCTTGGCTCTAACTCTGCAATAGAATAACCACATTGAGAGCATGAAAAATTTGATGAGTGAAGTTGATCAACTTTAGTTGAATCTATTGATTCAATTTTTACCAATCCATTTGCAAGCCTTAATGCATTTTCAATTGATTCTGAAAGCCTAATTCTATTTTCATCTGTTGGCTTTAATGCAATTCTATCAACCACTGCTGAAATATCATGTTTCTTATTTTTTTCTAGATCAGGAAATTCCTCCATTGGATAGACAACACCATCTACTTTTACTCTTACATAACCTTCTTTTCTAAGTTCTTCATAAATAGCAAGATGCTCACCTTTTTTACCTCTAACCAGAGGAGCCAATATCATTATTTTAGTATTTTCTTCCAAGCGATAAACCTCATCACATATTTCTGTAATTGTTTTTGCTTTTAACTCTTCATTATGATCTGGGCATTTAGGAGTTCCTATCCTTGCATAAAGTAATCTTAAATAATCATATATCTCAGTAACTGTTCCTACAGTAGACCTTGGATTATGAGATGTTGCTTTTTGCTCAATTGATATAGCGGGGGATAGGCCCTCAATCTGATCAACATCCGGCTTTTCCATTAATGATAAAAACTGTCTGGCATAAGTTGAAAGTGATTCTACATATCGCCTTTGACCCTCTGCATAAATTGTATCAAAAGCCAAAGAGGACTTTCCAGAACCTGAGAGCCCAGTAATTACAATTATTTTATTTCTAGGAATCTCAAGACTTATATTCTTAAGATTATGAGTTCTAGCGCCCTTAATATAAATGCTTTCCATAAGTAATAAAAATACCAGTGATGATTAAATAAATTTAGGTTAAACTTTACTGATTATTATAAGAGGTAATTATGAGCAACGGCGTAAATAAAGTTATATTGATAGGTAATCTTGGTCAAAAACCTGAAATGCGATATACAGCAACTAATTCTGCTGTAGCCAATCTTTCAATAGCAACAACAGAGTCATGGAAAGATAGAGAATCTGGAGAAATGAGAGATAAAACTGAGTGGCATAAAGTTGTATTTTTTGGAAAGCCAGCAGAAACAATTGAGAAATACTTAGATAAAGGTTCTAAAATATATGTTGAAGGAAAATTGCAAACAAGAAAATGGCAGGATAAAGATGGTAATGACAGATGGACAACTGAAATTGTTGGTAATCAGTTTAATTTCCTAGATTCACGTCCAAGCCAAGGTGATTCTTCAATGGATCAGTCTAACTCTAGCTCATTATCACAAAGTGATAACACTGGAATCTCAGAAGAAGATATACCTTTTTAAAACATTATTATAGTGGAAGAATACAAGACCATTCATTTTAAAGAAGATGATTCTATTGGTCTTATAACCTTAAATCGTCCTGAAAAATTAAATGCTTTTAATTCAAGAATGATGGCTGAAATGCTTGATGTTTTTGATCATATAGATGCAGAAGATTCAATTAAAGCTGTAATTATTACAGGTGAGGGTAGGGCTTTTTGTGCTGGAGCAGACCTATCTGCTGGAGCAGAGACTTTTAATTCAGAGTTTGATACATCTGCGGAGTATGAAGCAGACTTTAGAAGAGATTCTGGAGGCATACTAACTCTCAGAATGTATAACTGCTTGAAACCTATCTTGATTGCTTGTAATGGAGACGCTGTAGGCATTGGAGCTTCATTACAATTAGCTGCAGATATTAGAGTTACCTCTTCCTCTAGTAGATTTGGTTTTGTATTTGCAAAAAGAGGCATTGTTCCAGATGCATGTTCGAGTTGGTTTTTACCAAGAATTGTAGGGATATCAAAAGCACTAGAATTATGTTTTTCTGGAGAATTATTTAGTGCAAAAGATGCTCTAAAATTTGGACTAGTCAATTACATGTTTGAGCCATCTGAATTAATGCATGAAACTAAGAAGCTAGCTCAAAAGCTAATTTCAAACACTGCACCAGTCTCTGTGGCTCTTACAAGACATATGATATGGGATATGTCTTCTGCACCTAGTCCAGAAGACGCACACATCATAGATAGTAAAGCTATTGATTCCAGGGGAGCATCTGATGATGCAGAAGAGGGAGTAATGTCTTTTCTCGAAAAGCGAGAAGCAAAATATGTAAATAAAATATCTACCGATATGCCAGCTTTTTTTCCTTGGAGAAAAAGCAAGTTTAATAAACCAAAATAATCTTTTTTAAAAAATGCTATTTGATTCTTATAAATTAAAAAATACTTTATTAAGAAATAGAATTGTTATGGCGCCTATGACTCGAAGTCAGTCTCCTGGAGGCATTCCTACTGATGAGGTTGCGTCTTACTATGAAAGGAGAGCCAAGGCCGAGGTGGGCCTCATAATCACTGAAGGAGTTGAAGTTAGTCATAAAGCTTCAAGCGCATATCCCAATGTTCCAAGGCTTGATAGTTCTGCCGCTAGAGATGGGTGGAGAAAGGTTGTTAAAGGAATTAAAAAACATGATGGAGCAGTTATAGCTCAATTATGGCATTGTGGCGGCTTTAGAAAAACTGGAATGGGGCCGGATCCAGAAGTTCCAGGTCATACAGCCTCCGGACTTGTGAGGCCCGGCAAAAGAGTTGCCCACGCGATGACTGCAGAAGATATTAATGAGACTATTGAAGCATTTGCATTAGATGCAAAACGTTGTGAAGAAATAGGTTTTGATGGAGTTGAAATTCATGGCGCGCATGGTTATTTGATTGATAATTTTTTTTGGGGTGGCACTAATGAGAGAGAGGATTTGTATGGCGGATCAATAGAAAGCCGTTCTCAGTTAGCAACCAATATAGTTAAAGCGATTAGATCAAATGTAAGTGACAATTTTATTATTGGTTTAAGATTTTCACAATGGAAGCAGCAAGACTATGAGGCTAGATTAGCTTCAACTCCAGAAAATCTTAAAAAAGTTATCGGCCCTCCTGCAGAAGCTGGACTTGATTATCTTCATTCAAGCATGAGAAGATTTTGGGAAAGTGAATTTGAGGGTTCAAAAGAAAATCTAGCTTATTGGACAAAAAAACTTACCGGCCTTCCTACAATCAGCGTTGGCAGTGTTGGTCTTGATTCAGATTTTATAGATATGAGTGCTCCCGCATCTCCTGCTAATATCGATAAGGTTATTAGAGATATTTTAAATAGTAAATACGATATGGTAGCAGTAGGTAGGGCTCTTCTAGCCGACCATGAGTGGGTTATTAAGATGAAAGAGGGAAGAGTTAAAGATGTGATTCCTTATACTCAGGAAGCTTTATATAAACTTTATTAACTAAAATTTACTGAATATGAGGCTGGCATTAGTGCCACCAAAACCAAAAGAGTTACTCATAACAGAATTTAGCTCTTTATTTAAAGTTTCTTGATTAATATGTAATCCATCCGCTTCATCCACAATGTTATCAATATTAATTGATGGAGCAATAAAACTATCTTGCATCATCATTATTGAATAAATTGCTTCTTGAGCTCCAGTTGCTCCTAGTGAATGTCCCGTCATAGATTTTGTAGAACTTATGATTGGAGCATTGCTTCCAAAGACGCTCTTAATGGCGCTTAATTCCGCAATATCTCCGACTGGCGTACTTGTTCCATGAGTATTAATATAGTCAACATTCTTACCAAGTATTTTTAATGCTTCTTGCATACATCTCTTTGCGCCTTCACCAGAAGGAGCCACCATGTCATATCCATCAGAATTTGCAAAATATCCAGTAAGCTCTGCAAGAATTTCAGCATTTCTCTTTTTTGCATGCTCTTCACTTTCAAGAATAACAATTCCAGCACCACCAGAAATAACAAAACCATCCCTGTTTTTATCAAATGGTCTTGAAGCACTTTTTGGTAAATCATTTTTAGATGAAGAAAGAGCTCCCATAGCATCAAACATAGATGATGATGTCCAATGTTCATCCTCAGCACCACCTGCAATCACTATATCTTGTTTCCCGCTTTGGATAAGCTCTGCTGCATGACCAATACAATGAGCGCTTGTTGAACAAGCAGAGGATATAGAGTAATTAACCCCTTTAACTTTCAAAGCTGTCCCTAAAATTGCAGATACAGTACTACCCATTGTTTTAGTAACAGCATATGGCCCAATTCTTTTAGGACTTTTATTTCGCGCAATATCTGATGCGATAATTTGACTTTGTGGTGAAGCTCCACCAGAACCAGCGACTATACCTGTTTTTGGAGAATCTAAATTTTCTTCATTAAGTCCTGCCATAGAGATTGCTTCAAGCGCTGCAAGGTAGGCATAAGCCGCAGCATTACTCATAAATCTAAGAAGTTTTCTATCAATTAGATTTTCAAGCTCCAAATTAATTGATCCGGATACATGGCTTCTAAAGCCCATATCAGAATAGGTTGGGTTAAAAGATATCCCAGATTTTCCTAATTGAAGAGATTCAATAACTTCAGCCTTAGAATTACCAATACAAGAGATGATTCCATATCCAGTTACTACTACTTTCTTCATACTAAAAACTACTAGTGTCCTTAAAAAGCCCAACTTTCAGATTTTCTGCAGAATAAACATGCCTATCATCAACAAACATTTTTCCATTTGCTAAACCGAGAACAGCACCTCTATTTATAACTCTCTTTATATCTAATTCATACCTAACAGTTTTGGATGTTGGTAAAACTTGACCAAAAAATTTAACTTTTTCTGCACCAAGAGCTCTTCCCACACCAGGCAGTCCGCTCCATAAAAGATAAAATCCTAACAGTTGCCACATTGCATCAAGACCCAAACAGCCTGGCATAACTGGGTCGCCTTTAAAATGAACATCAAAAAACCATAAATCCGGGTTTATGTTTAAGTGAGCAATAATAGATCCTTTCTCAAATGCTCCACTTGAGTTATCAATTAGAGATATGTCATCAAACATTAACATTTCATTTGAGGGCAACTTCCCATCATCAGGACCAAATAGATTTCCTTCAGAACAAGAGATTAATTCTTCTTTTGAGTATTTACTTTGAGGTTTAAACATTATTTGGTTCTCTCATATGAAAACTTAGTTAAGTTTAGCATTTCTTCTCTAATTTTTTTATTTTCAATCTTATCAGCTAATCGTGTTGATTTTTTAATATAACTTTTTAAGAGTTCTTCGGTCTTACAAATTCCACCAAGAGCATTAATCTTTTCTATGACCTGAGAACCTACATTTTCTTTTTTAACTCCCAGGAAGCTCTGTAAAGATTTCTTGTCTTTAGAATTTGCAGCTTTCATTGCAAAATAAAGAGGGTAAGTTATTTTTCCTTCCCTCAGGTCTTGCAATGTTGGCTTTCCTAAATGCTTGGTATCATAAGAGTAATCCAACATATCATCTTTAATCTGAAAAGCTATCCCTAAGTATTTAGCAAAATTACTAATAGTATTAATATACTTCTTATCATCTTTTGCAACGAGAATAGCTCCGCATTTTGCCGATGCCTCAAAAAGCCTCCCTGTCTTGTAGTAACTTACTTGAATTAATTCATCAAGCGAAACTTCTTTTTTCCCAATGAGATCTAATTGGATGAGTTCTCCCTTAGAAATATCATTTGTTGCTTTAGATAATTCGTTAAGTATTTTAATATTTGATAACTCAACCATTAACATAAAAGCTTTTGAATAAATAAAATCTCCCATCAGAACTCCATGAGAATTAGTCCAAAAATTATTTATCGTCTCCATCCCTCTTCTAAGTGGAGAGTTATCCACCACATCATCATGAACTAATGTTGCTGTATGAAGAAGCTCAATAATTGCTGCAACTTTGACTCTTTTTACAGTTTTTCTTTTATCGCCACCTGAGGCAATTAAACTCAAGAGAGGTCTTAACTGCTTCCCATTTTGTTTAAAAATATAGTCATATAATTTTTGAATAACTCTTTCATTAATAATCTCACTTTTTATAAGTTTATTTACCAATTTCAGTTCTTTTTTATATGAGTCATCGATTAATTTCATTAGCGCTCCTAATTGCATCAAAATTATACATAACTATTGATAAATTCCTCATTAAAGCGTATATTTTGCCACCTTTAGGAATATAAATATGTATGCAGTAATAGAATCAGGTGGTAAACAACATAAAATCATAGAAGGAGAGTATCTTTCTGTTGATCTACTAGGCGATGAACCTGGAGAAAAAATTACTTTTGATAACGTTTTGCTTTATGTGGATGATAACAATATTGAGATTGGTCAACCATATTTATCTAATGTTAAAGTAACTGCAGAAGTCACAGATATTGTTAAAGCAAAAAAGCTTTCTATTTTAAGATTTAGAAGAAGAAAGCATAGTATGACAAAAATTGGTCATAGAGCTAGATATTCCCAAGTTGAAATTAAATCAATTAAGTTAGAGAGTAAATAATGGCACATAAGAAAGCAGGTGGTTCAAGTAAGAACGGAAGAGATTCCAATGCCAAGAGGCTTGGTGTTAAAAGATACGGTGGACAAGTTGTGAAAGCTGGAGAAATTCTTATTCGCCAAAGAGGAACTAATACTCATCCTGGAATTAATGTAGGTATCGGTAAAGATGATACTTTATTTGCTAAAGCACCAGGCGTTGTTCAATTTACTTATAAAGGTCCTAAAAGCAGAAAAACTGCTAACGTTATTGCTCAATAACACCTTCTTCCTACCATGAATTTTATTGACGAGGCTTTTCTTGAAGTTAAGGCTGGAAATGGTGGTGCCGGAGCTTGTGGTTTTAGAAGGGAGAAGTTCATACCTTTTGGTGGCCCTGATGGCGGCGATGGCGGCAAGGGTGGAGATATCATCTTCAAAGTTAATTTAAATAAAAATACCCTAATAGATTTTAGAAATACACGAGTTTTTTCTGCTAAGAATGGAAAAACTGGTGCAGGGCAAAATATGACTGGCCCAGCAGCTCCAGATTTAATTCTTGATATACCTCAAGGAACTATTATTTTTGATGACGAATCTAATGATATTTTGCTCGACTGTTGTGAAATAGACCAGCTATATACTGTTGTTAAAGGTGGAGATGGCGGTCAAGGTAATGCTAGATTCAAAACCAGTCGAAACCGAGCGCCCAGAAAATTTACTTTAGGATTTGAAGGAGAAGTTAGAAAGATAAGACTTGAGCTTAGATCTTTAGCTGATGTTGGTTTAGTAGGAATGCCAAATGCTGGTAAATCAACTTTTCTTAATACAGTTTCAGCAGCTAAGCCAAAAATAGGCAGTTATCCATTTACAACCCTAAGACCTCACCTAGGAACAATTCAAACTTCTGATTCTAGTTATGTTATTGCTGATATACCTGGATTGATTGAGGGTGCCTCCGAAGGAGCTGGGCTGGGAACTAAGTTTTTAAAACATATTTCTAGGACAGGATTACTTTTACTGTTTATAGATTTATATCCGGATGAAAATCATTCAACAATCGATCAAATCAAAGCTTTAAGAGGTGAATTAAAATCTTATGAAGAAGATTTAACTCAAAAAGAGGCTTGGGTAGTTTGTAATAAAATTGATTTACTAAACGATAAAGCGCTAGATGAGTTAAAGATATCTATACCTAAAGAAGTAGGCAAGATTGGAATTGAGAATGTATATTTTATTTCTGCTGCAACAGGAATGGGTACTAAGGACCTTTTAAATGCCCTTACTGAAGAAATTACTAATATTAAGTCTGACTTAGCCTAAAGCTTTAACAGCTTTATTTAATCTACTTTTATATCTAGCAGCAGCGTTCTTATGGATAACTTTTTTTGATGCAGTTGAATCAAGAATCTTCTCTGCTTGTAAAAGCGCTTCTTTAGCTTTCACTGGATCATTAGCATCTATTGAAGCTCTAACGGCTTTAACAGCTGTTCTTGCTTTAGATCTTTGGGAATGTTTAAGCTTGTATGTAGCAATATTTTGCTTAGCTCTTTTAATTGTTTGTTTCGAATTTGCCATAAGTGGAGCGTAGTTTAATGATGTAGATCATATATGTCCATATTTTTCTTAATTATAAATATAAAGAAATGGTGGAGGCGGCGGGAATTGAACCCGCGTCCGCTAATCCTTCAGCCTAACTTCTACATGCATAGCTCACCCAATTGGCTTTTTAACTTTTGTGACCCGAGGAGCGGGGTACTAAAGCGAGCTTGATTAGTTTTAACCAAACTGTGTCCAAGCAACACAGCTTGGCTGGACTATGTGATTTACCGACGCTTCAAACCATAGTCAATTTTTGCATCGGTTAGCATTAAGCTGCTAAAGCGTAGTTGTCGTTATTTGCAACTAAATTTTTTGTAGTATGTTTTACAAGAATTACCACAATCTTGGCATGCGCTTCGGAGTCCAGTAGAAACGTCGAACCCTGTTCGCCCCCATAGGGATGATGATTATACAGTATTACTTGAAATTTTTAGTAGGATGGCTATTGTTTTTAGCATTTTTGAGAATTCTGCCCTGATCTCGTTCCCAGTCTCTTGTCTTAATATCTTGCCTTTGATCTCGATGTTTTTTACCTTTACCAATAGAAAGATCACATTTAATATGATTTTCCTTCCAGTAAACCGAAGTCAAAACACAAGTTAGACTTTTTTGCTCAATAGTTTCACTTAATTGTTTTATCTCTTTTTTATTAAGTAGCAGCTTTCTTGATCTTGTTGGATCAATAACCTCATGCCTTAGTGACGCAGGAGGATCTATTTTCATACCAATCAACCAAGCTTCATTTTTCTTTAAAGTGACATAACAATCTTTTACATCAACTCTGCCATCTCTTAATGATTTAACTTCCCAGCCTTCAAGCACAATTCCAGCCTGATAAGAGTCTCCTAGAATGAAGTTCCTTGATGCAGTTTTATTCTTTACAATAACTGAAGTTTTTTGCTTTGACATAACATTATTATGAATGCACTAAATACAACTGCAACTCTTAATAAGGATTAATTAATTTTGAAGATACTACAATTAAAGAAAACACTTGGTTATATGGGATTTATACCCTTTTGTTCTTTCTCTATAACTCCTTGGATTTTTGGTGGAGAGATAGCTAACTATTCCATTTTGGCTCTTTCTTTTTATAGCTCAATGATTCTTTCGTTTTTAGGAGGGATGTCTTGGGGATGGAGTGACAATAATTATTCGCAAAGCTTAAATCTTATTTATGGAATATCTTTTTCTCTTTTTGGATGCCTTATTTTAGGGATGACTTTTATAAATCCGATGTCAGCATTAAGTCTTAGTTTAGTTGGTTTTAATGCTTTCTATTATTTTGAAAGTAAAAGAGATATTTTGTTTGATCAAAAAGTAGAGTACAAAGAACTAAGAAAAAACTTAACAGTTTTAGTTTCTATTTGTTTTTTAGTAACTATTGCTTATATAGTAAACCCTTATAGTTAGATTAATTTTAGGATTTTAATATGGATAGGTTATCAAAACTTAAAAGTCATGGTTCCTGGGTAGGTAGATGGACCTTTATATTAGCTGCTACAGGCTCAGCAGTTGGGCTCGGTAATATATGGGGTTTCCCATATAAAGCTGGAACAAATGGAGGCGGTGCATTTGTAATTATTTATTTGTTATGCATCCTAGCGATTGGAATTCCTATAATGATCAGCGAAATAATTATTGGTAGAAGATCTGGAAATAGCCCAATTAACGCAATGAAACTTGCCGCAAGAGATTCTAATACAACCTCATCATGGCAAATAGTTGGTTGGAGCGGAATAACTGCAGGTATCTTGATATTATCTTTCTACAGTGTAATAGCTGGTATTTGTTTAAATTATATATTTATTGCTGCTACATCATCAGGTGCAATTGATTCAGCTGAGCAATTTAGAAATATAATTTCATCACCAATGAACCTTTTAGCATGGCACACGCTATTTATGTTTCTTACAGCAATAATAGTTTCTGCTGGTATTAATAATGGTATTGGAAGAATGGTTAAAATATTAATGCCAATGCTCGGAGTTCTTCTAATTTTTATGGTTATAAACGGAATTATTAGTGGTGGTTTTGCTCAAGCATTCTCATTCTTATTTGAGCCTGACTTTTCTAAAGTAGATTCAAATACTTTTCTTAGCGCAATGGGGCAAGCATTTTTTAGTTTAAGTTTAGGAATGGGATCAATAATGGCATATGGCGCATACATGCCAAAAGAACAAAAAATAATATCAACCTCTTTTACAGTTGCTTCTTTAGATACTTTAGTCGCTATATTTGCTGGTTTAGCAATATTTCCAATTATATTTGCATTTGGACTAGAGCCTAATAGCGGTCCGGGACTTGTATTTGAATCACTTCAAACAGCTTTTAACCAAATGTCTTATGGTCAAATTGTAGGGCCATTATTTTTTATACTTCTATCAGTTGCAGCATTAAGTTCATCAATATCCTTGCTAGAGCCTGGAGTTGCATTTATTTCTGAAGAGGGCTTTATGAGCAGAAAGTCAGCTGCTATTTTAATATCTTTTCTTGCTTGGTTGCTGGGAATAGGCTCAGCGCTTAGTTTTAATTTATGGAGTGACTTTAATTTGACACCAGGTAGAAACTTTTTGGACTCCATGGACTTTATCGCTAATCAAATACTTCTTCCATTAGGTGGAATGTTGATAGCAATTTTTGTTGGATGGTTTATGGACAAAAATTTAATAAATCAAGAAATTGGACATGTTAATCCTATCCTATTTGGTACATGGAGATTCTTTGTTAAGTTTGTTGCCCCAATGTCAGTTGGACTAATTTTTTATAATGCAATTTTTGGATAAATGCCAAATACATATAACTATAAAGAATATATAGCTAAAGATTCTGAAGAAGTATTTGCATTAATTTCAGATTTTACAGATTACAAAAATTTTTTACCTGGGTGCATTAAGTCTGAAAGTATCTCAAGTACAGAAGATTTTGAAATAGGGGAGCTAGAATTCAATCTTTTTAATAAACAATACTCTATTGAATCTAAAAATTATAAAACTCCTACAGAATTAAAAATTAAACAAATGAAGGGACCTTTTAACAATCTAGAAGCTTCTTGGCAAGTTATTAAAAAAGACAAAGGTTGTTTGGTAAGCTTTTATGTGGAATTTGATGTTCCATTTCTTCTGAGGCCATTTATGAGGCAGGCTTTAATAGATTCTTTTGCTACTAAATATATAAATGCTTTTATCCAGAGAGCCGAATGAGAATATTCTTTACATATCAAGGTGAGGTTGAAAAATATTTTTTAAATCTAGATGTTTCTGAAAGTTCAACAGTAGCTGAAATCCTAAAATTACCCTCAGTAAAAAGTATTTTAGATTCCATAACCCACTCAATAACTATTGGTGTTAATGGTGAGATTTTAGATGGAGTTTTTAAGCCTATTCCTGAAAGATATAGATTAAGTGAAGGGCAGAGAGTCGAAATCTATCGACCATTAAAACAAGACCCAAAAGAACGCAGAAGACAGAAAGCCTAACTGTTATATATTTTCAACAACCCAGCTATCTAAAGCTTCATTAGAATCAAAATATAGAGTTAGTTTTTTATCTGAAACTACTAGCTCACCAACTGTTACCTTATTGAGGTAATCCCATCTATTCTTATGAAATGGATCTTGTATTAATGCAGTACCAAGAATAAATTTAACCTGATCTTTGGTAAGCCCTTTTGAGAGTTTATTTACATCTTCCTCTGCAAAAATATTGCCTTGAATAACAGGAACATTATAAAAACCAAAAGAGCTACAAGCTCCCAAAAAAGATAATGCAAGAATTATTGAGAAGATATTTGTTTGATTCAGTTTCATTTGCTTAAGAGTTAAAAGTTGTCTTTATATTTTGACAAGATGGATTATACTTTGTTCTATAACAGAAACGATAATAATTTTAAAAAATGTCTGAACAGAATTTTGATTTAAAAAAAACAGGATTAAAGGCAACACTTCCAAGAATTCGTATTCTTGAGGTTCTTGATGCAACTAGGGACGAGGAAGCTCATTTAAGTGCTGAAGATATCTATAAAGAATTATTAGTATCTGGAGAAGATGTAGGTCTTGCTACTGTATATAGAGTTCTTACTCAATTTGAGGCTGCTGGTATTGTAAAAAAGCATAATTTTGAAGGAGGCCATGCTGTATATGAAGTTATTTCAGATGAGCATCATGATCATATGGTGTCTCTAGAAGACGGAACTGTCTATGAGTTTCATGATGAGATAATAGAAGAAAGACAAAAAGAGATTGCTAAAGCCAGAGGATTTGAGCTAATTGAGCATAGTATGGTCTTGTACGTAAAAAAAATTAAGTCATAATTTTTTAAAACCCACTTGAACTAAGCGCATAAACCCCAATATATTTTCTATTGGGAATAAATATGTCAAAAAATACAAAAGAAGATAAATCTTTAGAAGAAGAGTTAGAAAATTCTACTGCCCCAGAAGATGATGACTTGCCTGAATTAGAGGAGCAAGAAGAATTATCTGAAGAAAATGCAGCTTTATTAAGAGTTACTGAGCTTGAGTCAGCACTTTTAAGATCTGCAGCTGATTTAGATAATGCAATTAAAAGATCTATTTTAGAGGTAGATAAAGCTCATAAGTATGGAGTTGAAAAGCTATTAAATGAGCTGTTACCAATCATGGATAATTTAGAGCAGGCACTTGCCAATCTATCTGAAAATTCTTCATCTGAAGACAAAGAAGGTATTGAGCTTACTTTAAAGTCTTTTGAGTCTGCACTTGATAAATTTGGAATGAGACCCATCTATCCAGTTAATGAGGATTTTAATCCTGAAAAACACGAAGCAGTAACCATGACAAAAGATGATGCTAAAAAAGACAATGAAGTTGGTGAAGTTTTTCAAAGAGGCTGGGAGCTCCATAAAAGAGTTATAAGACCAGCCAGAGTTACAGTTATTAAAAATTAAAGAGGGAATGAGATGTCAAAAATAATAGGTATTGATTTAGGCACAACAAATAGTTGTGTAGCAGTAATTGAAGGAAAACAACAAAAGGTTATTGAAAATTCTGAAGGTGGAAGAACTACACCTTCTGTTGTTGCTTACACAGATAATGATGAGGTATTGGTGGGATTGCCAGCTAAAAGACAGGCAGTCACAAATCCTGAAAATACTTTATACGCAATCAAAAGGTTAATAGGTAGAACCTTTAAAGATAAAGTTGTCAAACAAGATGCTGATATGGTCCCTTATAAGATTATTAAAGCAGATAATGGTGATGCATGGGTTGAAGCGAATAAGAAGAAATTAGCACCACCCCAAGTGGCGGCAGAAATTCTTAAAAAAATGAAGAAAACTGCAGAAGACTATCTCGGTGAGGAAGTCACAGAAGCTGTGATAACCGTTCCAGCATATTTTAATGATGCGCAAAGACAAGCTACAAAAGATGCAGGTAAGATTGCTGGCCTAGAAGTTAAAAGAATTATTAACGAACCAACAGCTGCAGCACTTGCATATGGTCTTGATAAACATACAGGCGATTCCACAATTGCAGTTTATGATCTTGGTGGAGGCACCTTTGATATTTCAATCATTGAAATATCAGATGTGGATGGCGAACATCAATTTGAAGTTCTTTCTACAAACGGAGACACTTTTTTAGGTGGTGAGGATTTTGATTTAAGGTTAATAGATTATTTTGTTGATCAATTTAAAGAAGAATCTGGTTTTAATTTAAAAAGCGATCCTTTGGCCCTGCAAAGATTAAAAGAAGCTGCAGAAAAAGCTAAGATCGAACTTTCGTCCTCAGAGCAAACAGAAGTTAATCTTCCATATATAACCGCTGATAGCACTGGACCAAAACATTTTGTTCATAAAATCACTAGAGCAAAACTTGAATCTTTAGTTGAAGACTTGGTAGATAGAAGTTTAGAGCCTTTAAAAACTGCTTTATCAGACGCAAAACTTTCTAAATCTGAAATATCCGAGATATTACTAGTTGGTGGACAAACTAGGATGCCTTTAGTCCAGAAAAAAGTTAAGGAGTTTTTTGGAAAAGAAGCCAGAAAAGACTTAAATCCTGATGAGGCTGTAGCTGTAGGAGCTGCTATTCAAGGCTCTGTATTATCAGGTGATACTAAAGACATCTTATTGTTAGATGTGACACCTTTAACTCTAGGAATTGAGACCATGGGAGGAGTATCTACTCCTCTCATAGAAAGAAATACAACGATTCCAACTCAAAAATCTCAAGTATTCTCAACAGCAGAAGATAATCAAACAGCAGTAACTGTTCATGTTATTCAGGGAGAAAGAACACAGGCAGCTCAAAATAAATCATTAGGTCAGTTTAATCTGTCAGATATTCCACCTGCTGCTAGAGGAATGCCTCAAATCGAAGTATCTTTTGACCTTGATGCAAATGGTATTCTTAATGTGTCTGCTAAAGATAAGAATTCTGGTAAAGAGCAATCTATCGTTATCAAAGCTTCAAGTGGTTTAACTGATGAAGATATTGAAAAAATGGTTAAGGATGCAGAAGCTAACGCAGAAGATGATAAAAAATTTGAAGAATTAGTTAAAACTAAAAATAATGCTGACATGTTAGTACATGCAACCAGAAAAACAGTTCAAGAATCTGATGAAAAGTTATCTGATGATGAAAAGGATGAAATAGAGAAAGTTGTTGTCGTACTTGAAGAGGCAATAGCTTCAGAAGATCTTGAAAGTATGGAAATTGCAACAAAATCTCTTAACGATGTATTAACTCCTTTAACTGATAAATTATATTCTCAAGATCAGGCTCAAACTGAACCTGCTTCAGATGCTGAATCTAATGAAGATGCAGAAAATACTGTTGATGCTGAATATGAAGAAGTTAAAGAAGACGACAAGTAACTGAGTCATTAATAATGTCAAAGAGAGACTATTATGAAATCCTCGAAGTCTCTAGATCAGCTTCAACTGCAGAATTAAAAAAAGCTTTTAAGAAGAAGGCTATGAAATATCATCCAGATAGAAATCCGGATGACCCCCAAGCAGATAAAAAATTTAAAGAATGTGCTGAGGCTTATGATGTTTTATCTGATCAACAGAAAAAAAATGCATATGATCAATATGGTCATGCAGGGGTAGATGGAATGGGCGGAGGTCCAAACTTCAATGATGTGAATGTGGGAGATATTTTTGGAGATATTTTTGGAGACGTCTTTGGCACAAGATCTTCATCTCGAGGCAGATCAAGAAGAGGGCAAGATCTTCAATACAATCTAGATTTATCACTAAAAGAAGCTGTCCTTGGAACTCAAACAAAGATAAAAATACCTTCTCATTCTCCATGTAATAGCTGTGACTCATCAGGCGCAGCTGCAGGATCAAGTCCATCTGTTTGTGGAAGATGCAATGGTGCCGGTCAAGTCAGAGTTCAGCAGGGATTCTTTTCATTACAACAATCATGCTCATCGTGTGAGGGCACTGGCCAAGTTATCAAAGATAAATGCAAACCATGTAATGGTGTTGGTGCAACCAAGGAAGAAAAAACATTATCTGTAAATATTCCTTCAGGCGTTGATAATGGAGATAAAGTTAGATTATCTGGTGAGGGTGAGTGGGAAAAAAATGGTCAATCAGGTGATTTATATGTTGCTATAAGAGTTTCATCGAATCCTGTCTTTGAAAGAGAGGGAAGAGATTTATACATAGAAGCACCTTTAGATCTCATGACATCAATAACTGGAGGATCTATAAAAGTTCCAACAATTGAAAATTTTATATCACTAAAAATACCAGCACAGACTCAAACTGGAAAAATATTTAGAATTAAAGGGAAAGGAGCATCATCTGTAAGAGACAGTAAAAGAGGTGATCTTTTATGCAGAGTGATCGTAGAAACCCCATCAAATTTAGATAAATCTCAATTAAAAGCACTGAAATCATTTACAGAGTCCTTAAAAACCTCAACAAATTATCCAATTCAAGAATCATTTATTAAAGCTTCTGATAATGTGCATAAGAATGATTAATTTATGACTGGTATCTTCATCAATGGGATTTCAGGAAAAATGGGTACAAATTTATTAGAGAGATCTAACTCCCGCGATGATATTATTAATTGCACCAATTTAAATGATGATCTTTTAGAAACAATAATTGATTTTTCACATCCAGATTCAACCTTAAAACTTTTAGAATCTATATCAGATATTAATACATCTATAATAATAGGAACAACAGGCTTTGATTTAGAGCAAATTAAACAAATCAAAGAATTTTCCAAAAATAAAAAAATTCTATTAGCTTTTAACTTAAGTAAAGGAATGTCAGTTATTAAAAAATCAGTTCAAGATTTTGTTGAATTAAATACAAAAAGTTTAAATTGTTTTATAGAAGATACTCACCATGCTCAAAAATTTGACTCCCCATCAGGTACAGCAATTGAATTAAAGAATATTATAGAATTGAATGACAAAGAGGATTTAATTTCTAATATTGAAATAATTTCAAAAAGATCTGGGAATATATTCGGTATCCATAAAGTTATTTTTTTAAGCGATTCTGAAAAAATAGAATTTAGACATGAGGCTATATCAAGAAATATCTTTGCAGATGGGGCTTTAGAGGCCTCGCATTGGATAAAAAATCAAAAAGAAGGTTTATACAATTTTGAAGATTTTCTCAAATCATAAAATAGTCTTTAATATTGGTGTATTTTTCTATAAAATATCCAAACTTTTAACACGAAGGTCCCGAACCTGCAAAGTTGGGGTGCTCTTATTTAGAGTTAACTTTGCTTAGGACTGGAGAATCAACCCTGGAGAAATAAAATGAGTATAGTTTCAGTAAAAGACCTGCTGCATGCAGGAGTCCATTTCGGTCATCAGAAAAGATTTTGGAATCCAAAAATGGATCAATACATCTTTGATACAAGAAAAAAAATTAGTATTATCAATCTTGACATTACACAAGAGCATTTAAGTGCTGCAGCTTCTAAAGTTGAAGATATATGCTCAAAGGGTAATAAAGTATTATTTGTCGGTACAAAGAGATCTGCAAGTAAAACTATTAAAGAAGAAGCCTCTGGATTAGGCCTACCTTACGTTAACAAAAGATGGCTGGGAGGAACTCTTACTAATTGGAAAACCATTCGAGGTTCAATTAGAAGACTTCATGATATTGAAGAGATGGTTTCCTCTGGAAGAATTGAAAAATTAATCAAAAAAGAAGCTGTTGAAATACAAAAAGAACATACAAAACTAGAAGCAAGTGTTGGCGGAATAAAGCATATGAAAGGACTTCCTGATGCTCTTTTTATTATTGATATCAAGCATGAAAAAATTGCAGTTCTAGAGGCTAAAAAAATGGGAATACCTGTTATAGCTTTGGTAGATACAAATTCGGACCCTGATGGAATCGATACTGTTATTCCTGGCAATGATGATGCAATTAGATCAGTTAGATTGATTACCAAGGTAATAGCTGAAGCTTGTGCAAGAGGTATAGAATCATCAACTGGTTACGCTCCTGTTGCTGATGTTCAGGCACCTAAAATAGAAATAATTAAAAAAGAAGTTCCAGTAGAAGAAGTAGTTGCTGAGGCTCCAGTAGAAGAAGTAGTTGCTGAGGCTCCAGTAGAAGAAGTAGTTGCTGAGGCTCCAGTAGAAGAAGTAGTTGCTGAGGCTCCAGTAGAAGAAGTAGTTGCTGAGGCTCCAGTAGAAGAAGTAGTTGCTGAGGCTCCAGTAGAAGAAGTAGTTGCTGAGGCTCCAGTAGAAGAAGTAGTTGCTGAGGCTCCAGTAGAAGAATCTAAAGATTCCGAAGAAGACTCAAAATAAATTTTTTTTAGCAAGGATTAAAAATGGAAATTAAAGCATCACAAGTCAAAGAACTAAGAGATATGTCTGGTGTGGCTATGATGGAGTGCAAGAGAGCGCTAGTTGAATGTGAAGGTAACTTGGATAAAGCTCTAGATCTTTTAAGATCTAATAGCTCTCTAAAAGCTGAAAAAAAAGCATCTAGAGTGGCTGCAGATGGAGTTATTAGAATAATTTCTACTGAAAGCTATGCAACTATTATTGAGATTAATTCTGAGACTGACTTTGCTGCAAAAGACGCAGGATTTATTGCTTTTGCTGACGAAGTTGCTTCATATATTTCAGCTAATAAAGTTGCTGATGTATCTGTATTTGCATCGAGCGAAATAGAAGAAAAAAGAATAGCTTTAATACAAACTATTGGTGAAAATATCCAATTAAGAAGAATGGAGTCTATTAATTTTGATGGTGATATGTCAGTAGGCTCTTATATGCATTCTGATGGAAAGTTAGCAGCGCTAGTTATTACAAATACCTCTGATGAAAGTCTTGCTAAAGATATTGCTATGCATGTTGCTGCCTCTAATCCTTTATGTAAATCACCAGAGGACATTAATAATGAGGTTCTTGAAAGAGAAAAAGCAATTTTTGAAGTGCAAGCAAAAGAATCTGGAAAAGACGAAGCAATTATGGGTAAGATGGTAGAAGGAAAAGTAAGGAAATACCTTGCAGAAGTATCTTTAACATCTCAAGCTTATATCAAGGATCCTGATGTTACAGTTGGTAAGCTTTTATCTGAAAATAATGCAGATGTTATGGGCTATGTAAGATTTAAAGTTGGTGAAGGAATTGAGGTAGAGTCTAAAAGTTTCGCAGACGAGGTTGCTGAACAATTAAAATAAAGTCATGTCAGATCTAAAACATAAACGCCTTCTTGTTAAATTTAGTGGTGAATCTGTTGCTGGTGATGATGAGCATGGGATTGATCCTAAAATCCTTGATTCAATGGCTGCATCTATTAAAGAATGTAAAGAAATAAATGCTGAGATAGGTATTGTTATTGGTGGAGGAAATTTATTTCGAGGGGAGAAGCTAAATCAAGCTGGAATGGATAGAGTTGCTGGTGATCATATGGGTATGCTAGCAACAGTTATGAATGGAATTGCTTTAAGAGATGCTTTAGAAAGAGCGGGTATTAAAACAAGAGTAATGTCAGCCATTCCCATAGCAGGTTTAGTTGAGCACTACGATAGAAGGCTCGCAATTCAACTATTAGGTGATGGATATGTTGTTATCTTTACCGCAGGTACAGGAAATCCATTTTTTACAACAGATACAGCAGGTTGCCTGCGAGCTATTGAGATTCAAGCAGATCTGATGCTTAAAGCAACAAGAGTAGATGGAGTTTATTCAGATGATCCAGAAATAAACCCAGAAGCTAAATTCTATCCAGAACTTTCATTTGATGAGGCTATCTCTAAAAACTTAAAAGTTATGGATGCCACTGCGCTTACTTTAGCTCGGGATCATAAGCTCCCTATAAATGTTTTTAATGTAAATAAAGAACATGCACTTAAAGATATCATTTGCGGAGATCGCATTGGTACAATAATATCTTAATATGAATACAATACATGAATCGCTTAAAGAGAGAATGAAGAAGTCATTAGATTCTTTAAAATCTGCATTTAACAAAATTAGAACCGGAAGAGCAAACCCTGCAATACTTGATGATATCAAAGTCGATTACTACGGAAATCTAACTGCTTTAAATCAAACTTCAAATATTTCAGTCGAGGAGAATAGAACACTTGTTATATCTCCATGGGATAAAAATTTAATGCCGCAGATAGAAAAAGCAATTGCTTCGTCAGACCTGGGCTTGAATCCAAGCTCATCAGGAGATTTGATAAGAGTAACAATGCCAGTTTTAACTGAAGAGACTAGACAAGGCTATATTAAACAAGCCAGAAGTGATGCTGAAAATTCCAGAATATCAATTAGAAACATTAGAAGAGATGCCAATAATCAAATAAAGGACATGCAATCATCTGGAGATATCTCTGAAGATGACATGAGGCGTTCTGAAGATATTATTCAAAAAGAGACTGATAGTTTTATAGCGACTGTAGATTCAGAATTAAAAAATAAAGAATCTGATCTTCTAGAAATATAAATTGACCATCATGGGTCACCCCAAAATAGATAATCAATTAACATCTTTAAACAATGTTGCAATTATTATGGATGGAAATGGCAGGTGGGCAAAAGCAAATAAATTAAAAATAACTCAAGGACATGCAAAGGGTGTTGGAGTTGTAAAAGATATTGTAGAAGAATGTATAGCGCAAAAAATTAATACTTTAACAATTTATGCCTTCAGTTCTGAGAATTGGTCTCGACCTAAAAGTGAGATAAATGGAATAAAAACCTTAATTATTAAAGCTATTTCTGATCAGGTTCCAGAGTTAGTGGAACAAGGTGTTAAATTAAATTTTTTTGGTAACTTAGAAGATTTTGGCCCAAATGTTATTAACAAAATATCTTTAGCAGAAGATGCTACATCTTTAGAAAATCCATCCCTTCAACTTAATGTTGCTCTAGGTTATGGCGGTAGAAAAGATATAATACAAACCACCAAGCTGCTTGCAGAAAAGGTAAAAGATGGAAAAATATCATTAAAAGATATTAATGAGGATATATTTGCAGAATTTTCTGTGGTCCCAATTGATAATATAGATTTAGTTATTAGAACTGGCGGAGATAAAAGACTCAGCAATTTTTTATTATTTCAAATAGCATATGCTGAAATAATGTTTATAGATAAATTATGGCCAGATTTCACTAAACAAGACTTTATATCTTGCCTAGAATCATTTAAAAATGTGGAGAGAAGGTTTGGAAAAAGAATTTAAACAAACATTTATAAATAGATCAGCAACAGGCCTAATGATGGTCATTCCTTTTTTAGGATTAATATATGTTGCGAATACTTTTTTAACAACAATCGTAATAGTTATTCTTTCTATGATTGTTTATCTGGAGTGGAGCGGCCTAACTCACAAAAAAAACCTAGCATTAGATGTATTTTTTATTATTTTATTTACATTAGGAGTTTTAAGCTTCAATGTATTTTTTTTATATAATTTAACAGCATTATTAGCTCTATTTTGGCTCATTTTTTCAATATTTCTTTTTATAAATAAACTAGGTTCACTCAATCAGAATCTTATTACCTTTGATAACAATATTCTAAAACTTGCGGTTATCTTAGGATTCCTTTCTAGCCTATTACTACTTATCCAAATTGAAGAAATTAATCATTTATTAATTTTAATTATTATTGTAAACACATCACTGGTAGATACTTTTGCTTACTTATCAGGATCACGTTTTGGGAAAACGCCACTTTTAAAAAATATTAGTCCAAATAAAACCTTGGAAGGTTTCTTTGGAGGCATGGCCGCATCTTTAATATTTGCATTGTTAATGTCTTATTTATATCAGCTACCAACTTCAATGGTTTTAATAATATCTTTTTCAGCTTTCTTTTCATTTGTTGGTGATTATTTTATGAGCTATCTAAAAAGAAGAGGTGGGCTTAAAGATACTGGTTCTATTCTTCCTGGGCATGGTGGTATTTTAGATAGAATTGATTCTCACTTATCAGCTGCAACTATCTTCACCTTTTTATATTTAACATTTCAAATCTCAGGTATTTAAATGAAAAATATTCTTTTATTGGGAGCAACTGGGAGCATTGGTGATAGCGTATTAAGTGTCATTAAGCAAAATAGTGATAGCTTAAACTTATATGGAATCGCCGCGGGTAAAAATACTGAGAAAGCAGCAGCTATAATTAAAAACTTTTCTCCTAAAAATATCTTTATAGAAGACATAGCAGCCTATGACCTGATTTCTTCCTCGTTTCCAAATCAAAATATTTTAAATTCGGACCAAGAGTTACTTGATCTTATCTCTGATAATAAAGTTGATATTGTTGTGTCTGCAATTGTTGGTTTTGCTGGCTTAAAAGCAAGTCTAATGGCGGTAAACGCTGGCAAGATCGTGCTGATTGCAAATAAAGAAAGCATTGTTGCAGCTGGAGACATACTCATGCCGCTTGCTAAAGCTAAAGGCGCTCAAATTATTCCAATTGATAGTGAACACAATGCAATATTTCAATGTTTACCTGCTGACAAGTCAACTACAGACGTTAGTAAAATAATAATTACTGCCTCAGGAGGGCCTTTTTTAGACATTCCTTTATCTAAGTTAAATAATATATCCCCTAAAGATGCTTTAAAGCATCCTAACTGGGAAATGGGCTCTAAGATATCTATAGATTCTGCTACTTTAGTAAATAAGTGTTTAGAATTAATTGAAGCCAGATATCTTTTTGATTTAAATGAAAAATTATTTGATCTAGTTATTCATCCCCAAAGTATTATTCATTCGATAGTTACTTATATAGATGGCTCAAGTATCTCACAAATGAGCAATCCCAATATGGAAGTTCCAATAGCTAATGCTTTAAGTGATATCAGAAAAGTTCCCATAGCATTTAAGGAATTAGACTTCAGCAATCTAAAACTTTCTTTTCAAGAGTTCCCTTCAGACAGATCTAAACTTGAGAATCTAGCAAGAGAGATTTGTAACACCGGCGGCTCTTCAGGCTTGGTCTTCAATGCTGCAAATGAGATAGCTGTTGAATCTTTCTTAAATAACCAGCTAAAATTTTCTCAAATTTATGATGTTATTTATCGAACTTTTGATTTGATTCCGCTGTCCAACCCGCAAGATATAGAAACTTTAAACGAATTAAACAATGAAGCACGCATCGAGGCTAAGAAGGTGATAAAATCCATAACTTAAAACTTTCAAAATGAATTATTTAATAGATACATTAATCTACGCAGGGGCCTTTATAGCCCTTTTATTTGTATTGGTAGTTATTCATGAATGTGGTCATTATTTTGTTGCCAGATATTTTGGTGTTCACTGTCCTAGGTTCTCATTTGGAATGGGACCAGTTATCTATAAAAGAGTTGACAAGCATGGAACTGAATTTGCATTATCTGCTTTTCCTTTAGGTGGATATGTTTCGATGATTACAAAAAAAATGTTTGAATTAGAGCCTGAATTGAAAAAAGATTTTACTAAAGATCAGCTTGAACAAACTTTTGATACCAAACCTAAACTTCAAAGAGCAGCCATCATGCTTGCTGGGCCAGTTGCTAACTTTATATTATCAATATTTATATTTTCTTTTATTTTCTCTACAACACCAGATCCTCAATCAACTCTTGTTATTAATGAAGTCAATAATTCCAATATGTTTGAAAAAGGTGATCAGATAACTTCAATAGATGGAGTTAAAGTTTCAGAAAGAAAAGATATAAGTCTAGAGCTACTCTCAAAGGCAGGAATGTCAGGTGAGTTATCAATTACAGTGCTATCAAAAAACACAAACTCATTAAAAGACATTGTATTAAGTGTTAATAATTTTTTGACTGACAGTGAGCAGCAGAAAAATCCAGTTGATGCATTAGGAATAACAGTTCAAACAAGAATGCTGCCTATAATAGGGAGTTTGCTGGTTGGAGGAGCTGCTGAATTGGGTGGATTAAATAAAAACGACAGAATCATAGCTATCAATAATTCAACCATATCTTACGCTTCAGAAATACCAGCTATTTTAAATAGCCTAGAAAGCAATTTGGCTGATATACAAATAGTGAGAGGAGATGATATTAAAATCTTCCCTGTTGAATTAACTTCAGTTATAGATGGTGCTGGAAAAGAGTCTAAACTTTTAGGAATTGGATTTGGTTTAAAAAGAACCTTTATAGCATCAGTTATTAAAGGAACAAAAGAAACTTATAATCTCAGTGTTAAAACACTTCAATTCATAGGAAAAATGTTTTCAGGCAATATGGGTACTGAAAATCTTTCAGGTCCCATAGGTATTGCTAAGATGGCAGGTGATACGGCTCAAGCAGGAATCCTACCCTTTTTATATCTCATGGCCTTACTAAGTATTAGTCTGGGAGTATTAAATTTACTACCTATACCGGCTCTTGATGGTGGTCAATTAACCCTACTTGGTGTTGAGGCTCTTAGAGGCGCACCTTTACCTGATAAAGTAGAAAATTTCGTATATGCTACAGGCACTGTAATGATACTATTCTTAATGGTATTTGCTGTTTTTAACGACGTAGCAAGATTTTAATAAGGAATGAAATTGAAAAAAATATTTTTAGTCATCTTATCTCTCAGTTTTATTAACTTAGCAACTGCATTTGATGAATTTGTTATTAATGATATTAGAATAGTTGGACTTCAAAGAGTTTCCACAGGCAGCATCTTTAATGTAATGCCAGTAAGTGTTGGCGACAGGGTAGATAACAGAAAGGTTGGTGATATTACTAGAGCCTTATTTGCTACTGAGCAATTTGATGATATTCAGATTGGTAAAGAGCTAAATACTTTAATTATTACTGTTCAAGAGAGACCATCAATATCTGCAATAGATATTTCCGGAAACAAAGCTCTTAAAACAGAACAATTACTAGAAAGTCTTAATGGGGTTGAGATCTCTGAGGGCAAAGTTTACAAGAGATCAACCTTAGACAAAATGAAAGCAGAGCTAGTTAGATCATATGCTTCTCAAGGAAGATATGGCGCAAGTGTTGAAGTTGATGAGATTATGAAGCCTAGAAATAGAGTAGAGGTAAGTATTGTTGTTGATGAAGGAGACAGTGCAACTATTGAAAGTATTGATATATTAGGTAATAAGCTATTTTCTGATGATGATTTATTGAAAAGTTTTGAATTGGGAGAGGGCAGCATACTTTCATTTCTAACAAATGATAACCAATACTCTAGAGAAAAATTACAAGGCGACATAGAAAATCTTGAATCCTATTATTTAGATAGAGGCTATTTAAAGTATTCACTTGAGTCGACCCAGGTCAGCTTAACCCGAAATAGAAAAGGTATTCATATTACATTGGGTTTAGTGGAAGGCGATCAATACACTGTTAGCAATGTAAGTGTTATAGGAAATATTCCGATTAAACCTGAAGCTTACGAAACTGTTATTCAAACTCAAAAAGATAAAGTTTATTCTCAGGCGGCAATAACGGCTATTGAAGAATTTTTTACTACGGTGCTTGGAAACGAAGGCTATGCATTTGCAGAAGTTAAGGGATCTCCTGAAATCAATCAAGATACTCAAGATGTAGACCTAGTTTTTTCAGTAAATGCTGGAAAAAGGACGTATACAAGAAAAATAATATTTGCAGGTAATCAGATTACTCAAGATGAAGTTTTAAGAAGAGAGATGAGGCAGTTTGAAGGCGCGCCCACATCGGATAAAAATATTCAGAATTCTAAAGTAAGATTAGAAAGACTAGGGTATTTTAAAGATGTTAGTGTTGAAACTATTCCTGTACCAGGTACAGATGACCAAGTTGATGCGGTATATCTAGTTGAAGAGGAGACGACTGGTCAGATTGGAGGTAATGTTGGATATAGTGATTTTGGATTAATGCTTGGTTTTAATCTTAATGAGAGAAATTTCTTAGGTAGTGGAAACACGGTAGGAATTTCAATTAATAAAAGTGTTTATCAAGAATCTTATAATCTTTCTTTTTTTGATCCTTATTACACCATGGATGGAGTTAGTAGGGGTTACAACGCATACTTTAGAGAAACTGATTACGGTGAATTTAACGTAGCTAATTATTTAACTAATTCAGCTGGGCTTGGCTTACAGTTTGGATATCCTATCTCAGATACACAAAGAATAGGCTTAAATATAACTTATGATAAGACAGATATTGATTCAGGAACATTACCAGCAAGAGAGATATCAGACTTTTTATCATCAGAAGGCAGTATTTTTGAAACAATTAGCATGCAAGCTGTATGGTCAAGAATAACCCTTAACCGAGGAATGTTTCCAACAGAGGGATCATCTACAGACTTAATGTTAATGGCTGTATTGCCTGGTAGTGATATTCAATATGCAAAAGTTAACTTAAGACAAAAATATTACAAACCTCTAGGATTCCTTGATTTAATTTTTGGTTTTAATGGTGAGCTTGGTTACATGGATGTATACGGCGACACTGCTGTTACTCCTTTCTTTCAGAATTTTTATGCAGGAGGCCCAAGATCACTTAGAGGTTTTGAATCAAATACACTTGGCCCTAGAAGCACACAGGCGCCTTGCTATGAGTATGATGCTATCAATGATTTATGTCCGGCATTAAGAGATTTGGATTTAGATGGAGAGCCAGATTCACCAGCATACAATCCATACATGTTCAGCAATAGAGATCAGCCAATTGGAGGGAATGTAAAAGTTGAGGGAAGTCTTCAACTAATATTTAAACTTCCAATGATTGAAGATCAGCGATCTATGAGATCTGCATTTTTCTTTGATTTTGGTAATGTTTTCTCTACTAATTGCCAAGATTATCAGATCAACTGTTATGAACCAGAGCTCGAAGAGCTAAGATATTCTTATGGAGTCGGAGTTACGTGGATAACAGGCTTTGGTCCTATGAGTTTTGCTATAGCAAAACCATCTAATGCTGGTCCATTAGAGAGAACTGAGCAATTCCAATTTACAATTGGAAATGTCTTTTAAATGATAATTTCATGCTTTTTGTATAAATTAGTATAAATTAATATAAAATACGTCAACTTACAAAGGGGCAACTATGAAAATTTTAAACAAACTATTTTTAGCATCATTCTTATTAATATCCGTACCTTCATTCGCTAATGATGGAATGGCAGTTATTGATATGAGAGTTGCTGTTTTATCAACACAACAAGCACAAGAAACATTTAAAGCTTTAGAGGAAGACTCTGATTATGCTGCAAAAGTAGAGCAAGCTCAAACATTGCAAGCAGACAGACAAGCTTTAGCTGAAACTCTTCAAAAGGATGGCGAAACTATGTCCCAAGAAGAAGTCGCTAGCGCACAAAAGACTATTCAAGATAAATCTCAAGAACTTGAGTTTATTGTTGGTCAGATCCAAGCAAAGCAGAATGAAACAGCTGAAAAGATTTTTAGAGACATGAATCCTTCTTTACAAAAGATTCTATCAGAGCTTCTTGCTGCTAAACAGTTAAAAGTGCTTCTAGGAAGAGATACTGTTATTTTTGCTGATCCTGCTTTAGATATAACAGATGATGTTACTTCTATGTTGGATGTTGCAGCTTCTGGGGCGAATGAATAAACTCATCTGTGAGCCAGAAAAAAAAATCTTTTACTCTTAAAGAACTTTCAAAAATAATTGACGCCTCAATTACTGGTGATGAAAATATCATCATCAGTAATATTGCTTCTATTCAAGAAGCAAATAATGAATCAATAACTTTTTTAGCAAATAAAAAATATTCAAAGTTTCTAGATAGTACTCAGGCTGCAGCTGTAATAGTTAGTGCTGGCATTGAAACTCAATCTAGTACGAATCTTTTAAAATGCTCTGATCCTTATTTAGCCTATGCTAAGATTTCATCATTGTTTATAAATAAAGAAAATAAATTGGACAAACCATCTATACATAAAAGCGCGACCATATCTCCTTCTGCAAATATATCTAATTTGTCTAGCATCTCTGCAAATGTTGTTATTGAAGAAAATGTTGTTATTGAAGACGGTGTCTTTATTGGCCCAAATTGTTTTATAGGCCCAAATTGCCATCTAAAAAAAGGAAGCAATGTAAGTGCTAATTCCTCATTAGTACAAGATGTTATCTTAGGTGAGTCTTCTAGTATCCATTTTGGATCAATTCTAGGAAGTGATGGTTTTGGTTATGCACCCTCAAAAGATGGATATGAAAAGATTGAACAATTAGGTGGATTAATTATTGGAGATAATGTCGAAATTGGATCAGGATGTACAATTGATAGAGGCGCATTAGGAGATACCATAATACATAATGGTGTTAAGTTAGATAACCAAATTCATATTGCTCACAATGTTATTTTAGGAGAAAATTCTGCTATTGCAGCCTGTTGCGCAATTGCTGGATCCACTGTAATCGGAAAAAATTTACAAATGGGTGGGCTTTCTGGAATTTTAGGACATTTATCTATTTGCGATGATGTATTAATTGGCGCCCATACGCTTGTTACTAAGAATATTGATAAAGGTGGAAATTATGTAGGTATAATGCCTGCGCAAGAGCAAAAAGAATGGGCAAAATCATCAATATTTATTAAAAAAAGAGGCTAGTCTCATGTCAGTCATAAAAGATGAAATTTTAAAATATCTCCCTCATAGGGAACCTTTTTTATTTGTGGATGAAGTTATAAATATTAATAAAGGAAGTGATATTCATGCAATCAAAAGACTGACAGGTGAAGAAGATTACTTTCGTGGACATTTTCCCAATAATCCAGTCATGCCTGGAGTAATTATTATTGAAGCTTTAGCACAGGCATCAGGTATTTTAGGTTTTCAAACTATGAATAAGTTACCTCAGGAAGGTTCTATATATGTTTTTGCTGGAGTAGATAAAGTTAGATTTAGAAAAAGAGTTGGCCCCGGTGATGATATCCATTTATACAGTAAAATCCTTAATGAAAAACGAGGTATTTGGAAATTTGAGTCAAGAGCAGAAGTTAATAATGAATTAGTTTGTTCTGCTACGATTCTTTGTGCTGATAGACCCGAATAAATGGCATTTCATCCTACATCAATTATTCATGACTCTGCTGTAATACATGAATCAGTTGAAATTGGTCCTTTTTGCTATGTAGGTGAGGATGTTCAAATAGGTGAAGGCAGCATACTTCTCAGCCATGTTGTGCTTAAAGGACCAACGAAAATAGGAACTAATAATAAATTTTATCAATTCTCTGTTATTGGTGAAGCCACTCCTGATAAGAAATTTAAAGGTGAAAAGACTACTTTAGAAATAGGTGATAACAACATCTTCAGAGAAGGGGTGACTATTCATCGAGGAACAATTCAAGATAAATCAACAACCATTATAGGTAATGATAATTTATTGATGGCTTATTCTCATGTCGCACACGATTGTATTTTGGGTGATAGTAATGTTTTTGCTAACCATGCTGGAATTGCTGGTCATGTCATTATTGGTGATTTTGTAACTATAGGAGCATTAACAACTATCCATCAATTTTGTAGAATAGGTGACTATTCCTTTGTGGGTATGAATACATCTATTACTATGGATATCCCAGCATATATAAAGGTTGCAGCTGATCCAGCTAGAGTCATTGGTATAAATACTGTTGGCATGTCTAGAAATAATATTTCAGATGACTCAATTACTATTATAAAAAAGGCTTATAAGCTTATTTATAAAAAAGGTTACAAGCTTGAGGATGCTTTAAGAAGAGTAGATAGATTAGAGAAGCCAGCCAGGCCAGAGCTTCAAGCATTTATTGATTCTATAAATTCTTCAGAACGAGGCCTCTTAAGGTAAGTGTTTAATAAACAAGATATTAAAATAGGTATTGTTATTGGAGAACACTCAGGTGATATCTTAGGTTCAAAAATCATTCAATCTTTAAGCAAAGAATATAATATTAGCCTTGTAGGTGTCGGCGGGCCTTTAACACAAGGACAGGGATTAAAATCAATTTTTAATTTTAAAGATCTTCATGTTATGGGTATCGTTGAACCCTTAATGAATCTCCGGAAGCTCTTAAATCATAGAAAGTTACTTATAAAGCTTTTTAAGAAAGAAAAAATTGATTTCTTTATTGGAGTTGATTCCCCGGACTTCAATATTCCAATTCATAAAGCGTTAAAAAAAGAAGGCTCCATTAAAACCATTCAACTTGTTAGTCCTTCTGTTTGGAGTTGGAGACAAGGAAGATTAAAGCTTATCAAGAAGTATATTGACTTAACTTTATGTCTTTTTAAATTTGAACATGATTTTTATCAAGACCATAAAGTTGGAAGTTTTCTTCTCGGTCATCCTCTATCGGAGATTGAGGTACCCAATAATGAAATTATTTTTCAAAAATACTCACTTGATAGAAATAAAAAATATTTAGCTATTCTTCCTGGAAGTCGAAGTTCAGAAATATCAAATATGATGCCTACATATATCGCTTTTATAGAAAAAGCAGTGGCTGAAAAAAAAGATTTTCATTACCTAATTCCTGCTGTTGATGGAGCAATAAAAACTAAGATTGAGGAACATATTCAAAATAAAGATTTACCCATAACAATAGCTGAGAATTCGGCTAGAGATTTCTTATCCATATCTAACTACTCTATAGTAACCTCAGGAACAGCGACGCTTGAAGCGGCTATTCTGGGTGCTCCGCCGATTATTTGTTATAAGACAAGTAGTTTTAATTATTTTATTATCTCTAGAATGTTAAAAACTACATTAATAGGATTACCAAACTTACTTTTATCTAAAAAGGTATTTCCAGAATTACTTCAATCTGAATGTACTTCGGAGAATATATTTAACTCTTTAAATTTATTAATTGATTCAGATATGATTCAGAGCGAGCTTATAAAAATAAAACATCATCTTCAGGGTGATGGATTTGATGCTGCAGCTAAAGCAATAATAAATAATAGTTAAGCGTGTTAGTTGCTGGTATCGATGAGGTGGGAAGAGGTTGTCTAGCTGGACCAGTTATGGCTGCAGTGGTTATTTTAAAAGAACCAGTTTTAGGGTTATGTGATTCTAAAAAATTGTCACCGAAAAAAAGAGAAATCCTTTCTGAAGTAATTAAAAAAAATTCTTTTTATGCATTCGGCATAGCAACACCTGAGGAGATTGATGGAATAAATATTCTCCAAGCATCATTACTTGCGATGAAGAGGGCTGTTCTAGGATTGTCTATAAAACCTTCTAAAATTTTAATAGATGGCATATATAAACCAGACATTAATTTTGATATGGAGGCTATAATTAAAGGAGATTCATTTATTGATGAGATAAGTGCTGCCTCTATAATAGCCAAGGTTGAAAGAGATAAATATATGACAAAAATTGATGCAAAATATCCTGGATACGGTTTTAAGAATCATAAGGGCTATGGAACTAAATTACATTTTCAAATGATAAAAGATTTAGGTGTAACTGATATTCATAGGATGACATTTAAAGGAGTCATTTCTTGATCGAATCCTATTCACATTTAAGAATTGCATCAGAATATAGTATTTCTCATGGCTTAATAACCATTGATCAAATAGTTGATCAAGCTGCCAAAAATAATATGCCTTCCGTAGCATTAACAGATCACCTTAATATGTTTGGTCTTGTTAAATTCTTTTTAAAAGCTGAAAAAAAAGGCATTAAACCTATTTCAGGCTCTTCCATTCGAGTTTTGTTTGAAGGGGATGATTTCGCTCACGAGTTACTTTGCTTAGCAAAGAATAATAGTGGCCATAAAAATTTAATGAAGGTTCTTTCTCGGTCACACAACAATACTAATTTCTCATCACCAATAATTACATTTGAAGAATTATGCTCTTTTAAGAAAGATATTAAAGTTATATCTGGTGGAAAATCTAGTCATATTTTTGACTTACTAAGAAGAGGTAAAATTGAGGATGCAAGTACAAAATTAGAACTCTTTCAGAGTGCATTTGATGAAGATTTTGTAATCGAAGTCCAAAAAACAAACAGAGCAGATGAATTAGACTACATCGCTAATGTTTTACCTCTAGCTTCTGCTAAAGGTATACCTGTTATAGCAACAAATGATGTTATTTTTTCAAATAAAGAAGATTATGATATTCATGAGACTAAAGTTTGCATAAATACTGGCAAAACTTTAAATGACCCAAATAGAGAAAAGAAGTTTTCCAGCGAACAATTCTTTAAATCACAACAGCAAATGTTTGATCTTTTTAAGGATAGTGATGAGTTTTTATCCAATACTTCAGAAATTGCAAAACAATGCAATGTTTCATTTGAATCAAAAGGATATTTTTTACCCGAATATCCAGTTCCTAAAGATCATGACTTTAATAGCTATTTAAAAGATCTTTCTTGTAAGAATCTAGACAAGTTAATAAAAGAATTTAATGAAGATAAGAAAAATTTATATAAACAAAGACTAGATTATGAATTAACGCAAATTAGTACAATGGGCTTTTCTAGTTATTTTTTAATTGTTTACGACTTTATAGAGTGGTCTAAGAATAATGAAGTTCCTGTTGGTCCGGGGAGAGGTTCTGGTGCAGGCTCATTGGTTGCATACGCTTTAGGAATAACAGCATTAGATCCTATGGAGCATGGGCTGCTTTTTGAGCGTTTTCTAAATCCAGAAAGGATATCAATGCCAGATTTTGATATTGATTTTTGTACAGAAAAAAGAGACTCAGTAATAGAATATGTTAGTTCAAAGTATGGAGCTGAATCAGTATCCCAAATAGTTACATTTGGAACTATGGCAGCTAGAGCTGTAGTAAAAGATGTCACAAGAGCGCTTGGAAAACCATATGGACTTGGTGAGAGAATATCAAAAATGATACCTTTTGTACCTGGAATGACTTTAGATAGAGCAATAAAAGAACAACCTATATTCAAACAAACTATAAAAGATGATCCTGAAGTTTCTGAGGTCTTAGATCTTGCATTTAAACTTGAAGGTATTACAAGAAATGTAGGAAAACATGCTGGAGGTATTGTCATTGCCCCAGGAGCACTTTCTGATTTTTGTCCAACATATCTTGATAGGCAATCCTCAGCATTAATGACTCAATATGATAAGGATGATGTTGAAAAAATAGGGCTAGTTAAATTTGATTTCTTAGGTTTAAGAACTTTAACAGTTATTGACTGGGCTACTAAATCAATAAATAGTTTTTTAAAAGAACAATCCAAATCACCCCTTGATTTACATTCAATAAAATTAGATGATTCAAAGGTATTTGATCTTTTATCATCTGGAAAAACCATGGCCGTCTTTCAACTTGAGTCATCAGGGATGAGAGATTTAATTAAGAGATTAAAACCAACAAAATTTGAAGAAATTACAGCTTTACTTGCTCTTTATAGACCTGGTCCTTTGGATTCTGGGATGCATGATCAGTTTGTTGATAGAAAACATGGAAAAGTCCCAGTTACATACCCACATGAGATGCTTGAATCAGTTCTTTCAGAAACATACGGTGTCATTTTATACCAAGAACAGGTTATGCAAGCTGCTCAGGTCCTAGCAGGATTTTCATTAGGACAGGCTGATATCTTAAGAAGAGCAATGGGAAAGAAAGACGTTGCTGAAATGGAAATGCAAAGAGAAATATTTGTAGATGGGTGTGATAAAAAGGATATTAAAAAAGTAACAGCTGAGAAGATTTTTGATCTAATTGAAAAATTTGCAGGCTATGGTTTTAATAAATCACATTCTGCCGCTTACGCACTTCTTTCATACCAAACTGCTTATCTAAAAACCTATTATCCTGAACATTTTATGGCTGCAGTTATGTCTACTGAATTAGGTAATACCGATAAAATATATGCACTTACTGAAGAATGCAAGAAGCTCGATATTACCGTCTTAAGACCAAATATTCTTACAGGGGTGAAAAAATTTGTCGTTAATAAAGATAATGCAATTGAATACGGTTTAGGTGGAATAAAGGGAGTGGCTGATTCTTTTATTACACATGTAAGCAAAGTTAGAAATAGTCATGAATTTAAAGATTTATGGGATTTCACAAGAAATATTGATATTAAATTGGGAGGAAAAAAATCTTTAGAGGCATTATCTTTTGCAGGCGCCTTTGACTCAATTGCTCCTTCAAGGAGTGTAGCAATTGCCTGTATCAGTGATATGTTACAAGATGGCGGAAAAGCTATCGCATCTTCAGCTAGTTCAGGAGATTTATTTGCAACAATTGATACAGATTTCAATCCTTATGAAAAATATACCAATATTGAAGAATTAAATTTAGTAGATAAATTAAATCTTGAAAAAAAATCATTAGGATACTATTTATCTGGTCATCCCGTTAAAGCTATTAAAGATAATATTGCTCCACTAAGATCTCATGAAATAGGCAATTTAAAAATTGACACAAAAAAAGCTCGTTTAGTATGTCTTATTAATTCAGTTCGACAAATCAAAGATAAAAGAAATAAACCACTTACTTTTATCAATTTTGATGATGGAACTGGTGCAATGGATGGGATTATAACAAGTGATATTTTAGAAAACTGTCATTCTATTTTGAAAGAAAGCTCAATATTAGTTTTAAAAGGTTCAATCGAGATAGATGATTACAGATCTAAGGAGCTTGGAGATACAATGTTTAGAATGAGACTCAAAGAAGTTAACTTGGTTGAGGATGAATTAATATCAAAAGTTAATTCATTGATTATTAATGCAGAAAATAATTCTGAGGAATCTTTAGAAAAATTAACAGATAATCTCTCCAAAGTCCCTAATGAAATTTGGGGCAGTGGAAGCTGTTCTATAAAGTTGAAAGTATTTAATAAAGAATCTGAAGCTATAATAGAACTTGGAGAAGAGTACCTTTTACGACCTTCTCAAGAAAATTTAAATATATTAAGAGGTATATTTGGCAATGATTCTATTAAAATATAAATTATGAATAATTCATTTCTTGATTTTGAAAAGCCTATTGCTGATATATATGACAAAATCCAAGCACTTAAGGATATTGCTAGTGAAAGTCCAGAACTACTTTCCCAAATTGCTAAATTAGAAGAAGAAGAAAAAAATATTACAAAAAGAATTTATTCAAAATTATCAACATGGCAGACTGTTCAAGTTGCAAGGCATCCTAAAAGGCCTCATACCAGTGATTACATTGCTCGTATATTTTCAGATTTTGATGAGCTGCATGGAGATAGAATGTTTGGAGATGATTCGTCTTTGATAGGTGGCATTGGTTATCTTGATGAAACTCCTATTGTTGTAATAGGCCATGAAAAAGGAAGGGATACACAAGAGAAAGTTAAAAGAAACTTTGGCATGCCTCAACCAGAAGGCTACAGAAAAGCAAAAAGGTTAATGGAATTAGCAGAACACTTTTTATTACCTGTTATAACATTTATTGATACATCGGGAGCTTACCCAGGCATTGAGGGAGAAGAAAGAGGTCAAAGTGAAGCTATTGCAAGAAATCTTGCTGTAATGTCAGAATTAAAGACACCCATTCTTGTAGTTGTTACTGGTGAAGGCGGTTCTGGAGGGGCTCTTGCACTTGGTGTTGGTGATCATGTGTCCATGTTCGAGTATGCAACTTATTCTGTTGCCTCGCCTGAAGCTTGCTCTTCAATAGTTTGGAGGTCGTCAGATCATGCAGCAGAAGCTGCAGAAGCAATGAAAGTTAGTGCAAAAGAGTTAATTAAAATAAATGTGATTGATGAGATTATAAAGGAGCCTTCTGGCGGCGCGCATAGAGATTATGCTGCTGCAGCAGCTAATATTAAATCCTCTCTAATTGATAATCTTCAAAAAATTGGGACCATTGAGATAAATGATCTTCTAGAAAGGCGCTATCAAAGACTTATAACTATTGGCAAATAGATTTGTTAGATTTAAATATAATTTCAAACTATATCGATAAACAGCAAGTAGTATATGTCGCTTTTAGTGGAGGAATAGATTCAGTAGCATTACTTTACGCATGCTCAGTATTAAAAAAAGATGGAAGATTAAACGAGCTTAAGGCAATTCATGTAAATCATAATTTATCTATTAATGCAAAGTTATGGGAAGACCATTGTATTAATATTTGTAAAAAATTAAACATAGAACTAACCATTCATAATATCTTTATTGAAACCAATAAAGACGGATTAGAGTCTGCTGCTAGAAAAGGTAGATATGATGTATTCAACAAAGTAGTCAAACATAACGAGCAATTATTATTAGGACATCATGCAGATGATGTAGCTGAGACAATATTATTTAGATTGTTCAGAGGTACTGGCATTGATGGTCTTCAAGGCCCAAAACTTAAAAGAAAAATAGGCGAAGGCACATTAATTAGGCCCTTATTAAAATTTTCAAAAAAAGAATTACTAGATTTTATTACAACTAATAAAATTGACTATATTGAAGATGAATCCAATAAGGAGTCGAATCAGGATAGGAATTATATAAGAAATAAAATCATGCCTCTCATACATGAAAGATGGCAAAATTCTGAAAAAAGAATTCAACTTACTTCTGAGCTTATTCAAGAGAAACTAGAGATATTTAATTCACTATTTATTGAAAAATATGCAACTATTTTAGTTAATAACCAAATCCCCCTAATAGAATTAAAAAAGTTAAAAGAAAATGAAGCTAAGGAATTATTTAGGTATGCCATTAATCTAAATAACATTGCTATGCCTAGTAAAAAAGTTTTGGATGAAATAATGAAAACTTTCTATAAATCAAACCCGTCAAAATCATCTATCGTTAAATGGTCTAGATCAGACAAAGAGCAAAAGGGCGGGCTTATATGTTTTGAGCTAGATTTTATACAAATAAATGGCATTGAATATTCTGGCATGATTAAAATTTGCCAAAGTTAAGCAATTACATATAATAATTTTACAAATTTAGGAAAGATTATGAACTTTAAAACAATTACATTAAAAAAAGTGAACCGCATAGGAGTAATTACTCTGAATAGACCCAAAGTTTTAAATGCTTTTAATGAGCAGCTTATTTGGGATCTTCAAGAAGCCACTAATAATCTTAGAGAAGATGATGATATTAGAGTTGTAGTAATCACTGGAGCAGGTAAAGGCTTTACTGCTGGGGCAGACTTAACTCAATCAGAGTCAACATGGACTAGTATAAAAGACTCTCTTAATAGAGGCTTTTTACCAATTTTTAAAAATATAATGGAGATGCCAAAGCCAGTAATTGGTTCTATTAATGGACCTGCTGCAGGCATAGGTGCAGCCATAGCAATGGCTTGTGACTTAAGGATTATGTCTGAAAACGCTTACATATTATCTGTATTTAGCAATATTGCTATAGTTCCTGATGGTGGTCTTTCATGGCTTCTAACAAGATATATGGGTTATACAAAAGCTTTTGAATATGCAATTGAAGCTAAGAAAATAACAGCAGATGAATGTATTAATTTTGGAATTGCAAATAAGAAAGTTTTATTAGAAGATTTAGAATCAGAAACAATGGCTTGGGCAGAGAGACTTGCTAAAAGAGCACCTCAGTCTTTATCAAATACAAAAAAGATTATGAGAAATGCGCTAGAAAAAACATACTTAGAAACTTATGCTGAAGAGGCTGAAATCCAAAATAAAATTTTTGGCAATGATCAAAATAAAGAGGCCATAAAAGCTTTTTTTGAAAAAAGAGAACCCAACTTTGATTAGGCTTAAATTAGTTTACTCAAGCCAACTATAATTGCTTCAAAAGACGCTCTGGTTGTATTTTGATTAATTCCAACCCCCCAACTTGTTTCCCCATCTTTTTCTAATTCAATATATGCAGCAGCCATTGCATCTGATCCAGATGATATGGCTGACTGATGATAATCAGAAACCTTTATTTGAATATTTAATTTTTTAGATAAACCGCTTATAAATGCATCTATCGGACCATTACCTAATCCAGATATCATAGATTCTTTTGAATTCATTAACATTTTTAAATCTAATTGATGTACATCATTTTGAGTTGAAGAAAAATGACTTATGTATGAATAATTATTTTTTGCAACCAAGAAATGATTTTGAAAAATATCCCATATCTGAGCACTACTTATTTCTTTTCCTGATTCATCAGCCAATTTTTGTATTTTTTGACTCATACTAATCTGAAGCCTTCTAGGAAGTGATATGCCATGGTCTTTTTCTAATAAGAAGGCAACTCCACCTTTTCCAGATTGAGAGTTTATTCTCACAACCGCTTCATAACTTCTTCCTAAATCTGCAGGATCTATTGGTAAATAAGGAACTGCCCAAATTGGATCATTGGAATCTTTCATAGCTTGAAAGCCTTTTTTAATTGCATCTTGATGAGAGCCAGAGAATGCAGTAAACACAAGATCTCCAGCATAAGGATGTCTTGGATGAACGGGTAGTTGGTTGCAATACTCAACTTCTCTCATTACAGAATTAATATTAGAAAAATCTAAATTCGGATCTATGCCTTGAGTAAGCATATTTAGAGCAAGAGTAACAATATCAACATTACCGGTTCTTTCTCCATTTCCAAATAATGTACCCTCTACTCTGTCAGCACCAGCCATTAATCCAAATTCTGAGGCAGCAACAGCTGTTCCTCTATCATTATGAGGGTGAAGACTAAGACAAATACTTTCTCTATTTTTTAGATTGTTAGTCATCCACTCTATTTGGTCTCCATATATATTAGGAGTAGACATTTCTACAGTAGCAGGCAAATTTATTATAATTTTATGATTAGATACATCCTTAAGAATTTCTGTTACAGCATCACAAACTTCTGCTGCATACGGTAATTCAGTTCCTGTAAAGCTTTCAGGAGAATATTCAAAACTCCAATCAGTATTTATATTTTTCTCTGCAAGCTCTTTAATTTTTAGAGCACCCTGAACAGCAATTTTTTTAATACCGTCTTTATCCTGCTTAAATACTACTTTTCTTTGAAGGGCTGATGTTGAATTATAAAAATGAACAATTGCTTTTGGTATATCTTTAAGAGATTCAAAAGTTCTTTCAATTAATTCATCTCTGGCTTGCGTTAATACCTGAATATTTACATCTGTTGGAATTTTTTTTGATTCTATAAGATCTCTTACAAAATCAAAATCTGTTTGAGAAGCAGACGGGAATCCAACCTCTATTTCTTTAAACCCCAATTTACATAAAAGAGAAAACATCCTATCTTTTCTTTCTGCGCCCATAGGCTCTATCAAGGCTTGATTACCATCCCTAAGATCAACTGAGCACCATATTGGCGATATATCTATTACTTTAGAAGGCCACTGCCTATCTTTTATATCAATAGCCTCAAATGGCTTATATTTCTTGATTGGATTATCCATTATGCAATTGTAAGTGTTAAAATTTTTTTATGGCAATTATTTCCTCTAAATCCTATTCAATCTTATCAAAAATGGGCATTTCTACATATCAAAGAAGAAAAAATTTAGGTCAAAATATGCTTAATGAGGTTATTTTACATAAAAGAGATAGTGTCTTAGTTATTCTTTCGACCCCCCTTAAAGATTACTCTAAAGAGGAACAAAGTTTATTCATGTCAATAATGAAGACGATAACATCTGAGAATCCATTGATAGAAGAATCATTAAATTCATATAACCCTTTAGAAAAAAATGGGCTAAGCTCATTAATTCTAGCCAAATCAACCTCAGTTAAAGGTATTATTTCATTTGGTGTTGCAGTTGACCTTGCTGATAGTTTTATTCAAGCACCATGCCTAAAAACCATTATTGATAATCCAGCAGCTAAAAAACCTCTATGGGAAGATATTAAAAAAATATTTATTAACTAAAGTCTATATGCCTATTTCACTTATAAATACAGAGCATCTTGATGCAATTTATGAAATAGACTTAAAGACTAATCCATCTCCATGGTCATTTGAGAATCTAAAATCCTCTATCGAGGTTGGTCATCAGGGACTAGTATCTATTAAAGATACTAAAGTGATTGGATTTGCCATGTATTCTGCAATTCCACCTGAATGCCATATTTTAAATATTGCTATTGATACAAAATATCAAGGAACAGGCGAAGGAGCTCTTTTACTAAAGCGTGTAATCAAGCAATCAAAAGCTATGAAAATTAAAACAATTTACCTAGAAGTAAGAATAAGCAATCACAAAGCAATTAATTTCTACGAGAGCTTTGGGTTTGCTAGAGACGCAATTAGAGATAAGTATTATCCAGGCAACCCAAGAGAAGATGCGTTATTAATGTCTATCTCAATATAATTAAATTATATCTTTTATAGCTACTTCAATCGTCTCTGGAGTAGTTGTAGAACCAAATCTATTTATAATGGCGCCATCTTTACTTATTAAAAATTTAGTGAAATTCCACTTAACATTTTTAGTTCCGAGAATTCCAGGATAAGCTTTTGTTAGAATTTTAAATAAAGGGGATGCATCTTCTCCATTCACATCAACCTTGTCAAAAAGTTTAAATGACACACTAAAATTATTATCGCAGAAAGCAGCTATCTCTTCATTTGTTCCACTTTCCTGAGCTCCAAACTGATTACATGGAAATGCAAGAATTTCAAAATTTTGATCCTTATATTTTTCATAAAGCTCTTGAAGTCCTTTGTATTGTGGGGTGAAGCCACACGCACTGGCCACATTAACAATTAATAAAGTCTTACCTTTGTAAGAATCCATATTTATAGTTTCCAGATTAATATCTTTAACTTCTACATCATAAATTGTTATCATTCTTCCCTTTTATTTATTTAAACTTGAACTATTTTATTTCATTAAGATTATGAATAATAGTAAGAAATAATACTTATATTATAAAGTTGCATCTAATATCCAATATTTTCTTTTTATGTAAGTTAAAATAAATAAAAAAATTATAATATAAATGGATATTAAATTTAAATGGAAGACATTTAACGAGCTTACAAATAATGAGTTATATGAGCTCCTCCACCTTAGGCAAAAAGTCTTTATTGTTGAACAAAATTGTCCTTATATTGATTCAGATTATGCTGATCAAAAAGCTTTTCATCTATTAGCTCTTAAAGACAATAAGCTCATTGGTTACTTAAGAGCATTTAGCCCAGGAATAAAATATTTAGAATCATCAATGGGAAGAATTATTACTGCTATTAATCATAGAAAAGAAGGAATAGGCAATAAGATAACAACTGAGGGAGTTTCCTTTTTATTGAAGAAATATCCTGGAAATAATATTGTTATTTCAGCACAACATAGATTGCTCAATTTTTATAATAATCTTGGTTTTCTAGAAAGGGGAGATGTATATCTAGAAGATGATATTGATCACATAGAAATGTGTCTAGACTGCTCTAAGAGATGATAGAATTACATCTTTATATTTGAACTTATTAACAAAAATAGAATCTAAATAATATGCTAAGAAAATACCTTTCAATCTCTTTACTTGGTTTCCTTATAGTCGGCTGTGGCGGTGGATCTGGAGTGACTCCAATAACTGTAGAAGTTACTTTAGAATCAAGCGTCGAAACAGCTCAATATAACGAAACATACACACTTTCATGGACCTCCAATGGAAGTCAATGTTATGCAAGTGGATCCTGGGGTGGTGAAAAGACTACATCAGGCACTGAAACTTTTACTGCAAAGACTAATGGTCCTATCGGTTATGGAATAGAGTGTAGAAAGAATAATGTTTTTGCTCAAGCTCAGGCAGTGGTTACTTTAGAGAAAGATTTTCTTGATAGTTTAGATTTTAAAGACGAGGATGCGATTGAGATACTATCGATAGACCATTCAAGTGGAGCTCGTCATAAAGTATCTAGTCACTATATTGGAGATTTTAATAATGACGGAGCTCAAGATACCCTTATTGCATATAGACTAGATGATCCAAGTGATAGCGCTGAAGCTCTTCATCCTAGATTTTTTCAGGTTCTTGGTGGAGATGAGGTTGTTACATCTGAACTAACTGTTGATGGCTGTACTTCTGGTGAAATGATTGCTACTGGTGACTTTAATTTAGATGGAATTCAAGATTTAGTTACTCTTCCAACAAAAACTATTAAGACTATATCGGGTGAAGTAGTTGATTCTAATATGTGCTATTTTCAAGGCTCTGAATCTGGATTAGATGTTACTAACTGGAATTCTTCAGATTATGTAGATAACTCAACTAGTATTGATCTTAATAATTTTGCAGTAACTTCTGTAGACCCTGTTGATATAAGTGGCGATGGTTTTGTTGATTTATTACTTTGGGCGAAAGAGGGTGATGGTTCTTCAGCAGGACTCCCTTTTTATATTATTGCTAATACAGCAACCAATCCTTTTGTTCAGTTAAGCACGGAATTTGCTGCGCTTGATCCATATCTCCCAAGCACCGGATGCGCACTGGATTTAGAATTTTTGTGCAGTTGGAAAAACTTTTATGGCACATCCCAGATATATTTTGATGTTGATAATGCAATTGATTTAGTGGGATCAGCTTGTGAAAATGATCTTTCATCATGTACTTATACAAACTTTATAGAAAGATATGAAGAGGGTAATGATTTTAAATGGTCTCTTTCTGCCCCTGCTGTTTTAACACCTTCAGTAAATTCAGGACAATCATATTCAAAAAAGATATCAATTGTTGATGGTAATTCAGATGGCTACTATGACCTTGTCTTGCTCGAAAATGATACAAAATTTTCAGTATATGAAAGACAAGCCGAAGGCATGAGTGCTCAAGACAATGGAGACTTTCAAGCCTTACTATCCTCATCACTTAAATTTACTAATGATTGGATAATACTTGATCTAGATTTAGATAATGACTTTGATCTACTTGCTCCAATAGATTGCGTTCAAGAATCATGTACTAGCAAAATGTTTAGTGCATATCAAAAATCTTCATACGACACTGATGTTGCGACTTCTGCCGGTGATATTACTTTTACAGCTGCTGAGGGATCAGCAATTCTAACAGTTAATCAAACTGCTCATGGGGCTAAATTCTCTCAATTAGTTACATATAGTGGCGCAGAAGGCTTAGGTGGAAACATCACAGCTGAAATTCTAAATGGACAATTCACAATCACCTCAACTCCCTCTGATGACACTTATACAATTGAGTCGTCGGCAGCCGCTAGTGCTGATGATTTGGGTAATGGTGGTGCAGTTGTAGTTGGAACCTATGTTGTAACAAGCTACATATGGACTGAAGAGGATTTGACTTCGACAGTAAATTTCCCTGATAAGACTATTAATACTTTATGGCTAGATTCTAATGGTGATAACGATATTGATGCAATCTCAGTAACTGAATCAAGAAGTCGTGTTGCTGGTACAGACATCCCTGTAAGCTCAACTTACAAATTCTATCACCATAAAAATGATTCTTTAAGATAGCTTATGCAGGTTGTTAGACTGGTAAAAACTTCTGATCTTCAACAAGTTACAAAACTCATAAAGAAAACTGGAATGGGCATGACCACCATGCCAAAGAATAAAAAGGAAGTTCAAGAAAGAATTGAATGGTCTATAGCATCTGCAAATAAAAAATCTGCTAACCCAAATAAAGAAACTTACCTCTTTGTATTAGAAAATGATAAAAAAATAATAGGCATTTCAGCTATATATACATCAATATCTAAAGATAAGCCGTCTGTATTTTTTAAATTAAAAACAATCAAGCTATCTTCTGCAGCTTATAATTTTGAAAAAGAGGCTGAAACCCTGCAGTTATATCTATTGCACAAACCTTATTCTGAATTAGGCACTATCTTTATAGACCCAGCTTCAAGGGGAAGAGGTCGAGGATCTTTATTATCATTTGCAAGGCTTCAGCTAATAGCTTCTCATCAGGCTAGGTTTGATAAAAAGATTCTTGTAGAGATAAGAGGCTGGAAAGATAAAAATGGAAAATCATATTTTTGGGATTCATTTAGTAAGGCTTTTTTTAATTTAGATTTTTTTAGTATAGATAGATTAAGCTATATAGATAACCACTTTATAACCGAATCTGTTCCAAAATTTCCTTTTATGGTAGAGCTCCTTTCCAGAAGAGTTCAAAAAGTTTTAGGCAAACCTCATCCAAATGCCATGCCTGCTCTAAGCATGCTTTCAAAACAAGGCTTTAAATCTAACGGACTTATTGATATTTTAGATGGCGGTCCTTGCATGGAAGTTCTTGCAAAAAATATACCAATCGTAAAATCTTCTATTAAAGTAAAAGTTGATGTAAAAAGATCAGTCAATTTTAGTAATTATGGATTCATAATTAACTTTTCTTTAAATAATTATAGAGTTGTCAGAGAAAACTATAATTTAATTAATAGTAATACTATAGAAATTTCACAAAAAACCGCAAAAGTTTTAGAAATTTCTTCAGGTGATGAAGTTAGAATTAATATTGAGAATGTTTAATGATATATATAAATGGTAAATGGACTGAAGGCAAAAGCAGTTCATTTAGCAGTATTAGCCCGCTTGATAATAAATTAATTTGGGATGGGAATTATGCATCTAATTCACAAGTTCTAAATGCTATTAATTCTGCGCACGCAGCTTTTCCAGATTGGAATAAAAGAGGTCTAGATTCAAGGCTAAAAATCATTCAAAGGTTTTATACGCTTCTTGAAATAAATAAAGAAAAAATAAAAGATCTAATTAAGCTGGAAACAGGAAAAGAAGTAGGAGATAGTCTTTCTGAGGTTGGGGCTTCTATTGCAAAATACAAAAACTCTTTAAATGCATTTCATGAAAGAACAGGTAAGTCATCTAGCCCCTTAGGAAAAAATACGCAAATTACTAATCACAGACCTCATGGAGTTTTAAGTGTTATTGGTCCATTTAATTTTCCATTCCATCTTCCAAACGGCCATATTACCCCTGCCTTAATTGCTGGAAATGTAATTATTTTTAAGCCGAGCGAGCATACACCCTTAGTAGGTGAATTAATGGTTCAATTATGGCATGAAGCAGGAATTCCAAATGGCGTTATTAACCTTCTTCATGGCTCAAAAGGTGTCGTAAGAAGTCTTGCTAAGCACCCCAAAACAAATGGTCTATTATTTACTGGTAGCCATTTAGCCGGAATGTCACTTAGTAAGTTGATGGCAAATTATCCTAATAAAATATTAGCTTTAGAATTAGGTGGCAACAACCCTTTGGTTGTTTGGAATACTAAGAAGTTAATTAAAGCATCTGAATTAATTTTTGAATCTGCATTTATTTCAACAGGCCAAAGGTGCACATGTGCACGCAGATTAATACTTTCTAATTCCAAATCATCAAAAAAAATTGTTGAATTGCTTAAAAAGAAATCAAAATTACTTTCATATAAAGAAGTATCTAAAGATTATTTCTATGGACCATTGATATCTAAAACTGCTGCTAAAAATTTCATTAATTTTCAGGATTCTCTTATAAAAATAGGTGGTAAAGTTATTTTAAGAGGTAGGCATATTAAATCTAAAGGTAATTATGTAACTCCATCGATAATAGATATGACTGGGGTAAAAAAGATCATTGATAAAGAGATGTTTGGACCAATGATCCAGATAAAATTTGTTGATACATTTGAAGAAGCTACTTATGAGGCAAATAACACTTCATTTGGTCTTTCTGCTGGACTTATTTCGGATAAAAAGGAACTTTTTAATCATTTTATTAATGAGGTTTCAGCTGGAATAATAAATTTTAATGCAACGACTACAGGAGCCTCAGGTAGTGCGCCTTTTGGAGGTTCTGGTATGAGTGGAAACTTAAGACCAGCTGGTTTTTATGCTGCTGATTACTGCGCATGGCCTGTAGCAAGCGTTGTTAACGACAATTTCTAGTCATGTATAGAGGTGAGTTAAATTTTGATGGTCTTATCGGACCAACTCATAACTATTCCGGGCTTTCTGAGGGGAACATAGCTTCTTTTAAGAATAGTAAAAAAATCTCTAATCCTAAAAAAGCGGCTCTTCAAGGTTTAGAAAAAATGAAATTGTTAATTGATCTTGGTATACCTCAAGGCATATTCTTACCTCATGAAAGACCTCATTTAGAGTCACTTCGAAAGCAAGGCTTTTCAGGAAGCGCAAATGATATTGTTTTATCTGCATCAAAGACTTCAACTTTACTCCTAAATCAATCATATTCAGCATCTTCTATGTGGGCTGCTAATGCAGCAACATTTTCTCCAAGTACTGATTCTGTCGATTCAATTGCTCACATAACACCTGCTAATTTATTTTCAATGCCTCACAGAAGAATTGAATCAGAGTTCACATATAATCAACTTAATATTATTTTTAATAGTTCCCACTTTAAGATTCACAAACCTATTGACCCATCTGAGCTTATGGGTGATGAAGGGGCAGCTAATCATTTAAGAATATCTAACAATCATTTAGAGAAAGGTATTCAAATATTTGTATATGGAAGAGATTCCTCTGAAACTAATCTAAATTTTGTAGCAAGACAAACAAAATCAGCATCTGAATATATTGCAAAATCTCATCAATTAGACGTAGATAAAACTTTTTTCTTAAAACAGAATATAGAAGCTATCAATAGTGGGAGTTTTCATAATGATATTGTTAGCCTATCAACTGAGAATGTTTTTATTTATCATGAGAAAGCATTTGCAGATAGCAAATATGAGATTCAAAAAATAAAAAATAGCCTTAAGAATCCCAATGAATTATTTTTTATAGAAATCTCTGAAAAAGAAATTCCTCTTGATGTATTGGTAAGCTCCTACTTACTTAATTCTCAACTTGTTTTAAATTCTAATGGAAATATGACTTTTATAATGCCAAGTGAAGTGAAGAATTTTCCTGAATGCACTAAATGGCTTGAAAATATTAAAACTAACTCACCTATTCAAGATTTAAGATATGTCGATATAAAGCAAAGCATGATGAATGGAGGAGGGCCTGCATGCTTACGGTTTAAAATAGTTGTTAATGAAGATGAGTTTAATAATATAAATCCTAATTTTCTTCTTAATCCATCACTACTAGCTAGATTAGAGAACCTTATTAATTCATCTTATAGAGACAATTTAAATATTAATGAGCTAGCAGACCCGGACTTGGTAAATGAAAGTTATACGGTGCTTGATGAGCTAACTCAGATATTTAATACTGGTAGTATCTATAATTTCCAAAAAGCATAAAGCTTTTATTATTCAATAATTTGTTTATTAAATAGCAGTGTATGAATTTCTTCAGTAATAAACGGTGCAAAAGGGTGCATCATAACTAAGATCTTTTGAAGCATAGGTCTTAGATTATTGGTATTACTCGTTTTCTTACATTCTTCGATATAAATATCACAGAATTTACTCCAAAAGAATTCATATACCTCATTTACAGCGAAATCTAATCGATATTCTTGGATGTTCTTTTTAATTTTTTTAGATGATTTATTAAATTCCTCTTCAATCCAATTATCAATATCATTAGAAGGTGTAAATACTTGATTGCCAGATGGATATCCATTTATAAATCTAGCAGCATTCCATATTTTCGTACAAAAATTTCTATACCCTTTAAGTCTACCTAATTCAAAACTTATATCCTTAGTGTGAGTTGCCAGAGAATAGAAGGTCATTCTCAATGCGTCTGTTCCATATGACTCAATTCCATTTGGGAATTGATTTCTAGTTTTTTTCTCAATCTTTTCTGCCTTACCTTCTTGCATAAGATTCGATGTTCTTTTTTCAACTAAATCATCCAAAGAAATACCATAAACCAAATCAAGTGGGTCAATTACATTACCTTTAGATTTTGACATTTTTTGACCATTCTCATCTCTTATTAGGCCCGTAACATAGACATCTTTAAATGGAATTTGATTAGTGAACTCTAGACTCATCATCATCATTCTTGCAACCCAGAAGAAAATAATATCAAAACCTGTAACAAGAAGTGATGTTGGGAAATGCTTGCTATAGTCTTCAGTATCATTAGGCCATCCCATCGAAGCAAAAGGCCATAAACTTGAAGAAAACCATGTATCTAAGACGTCATTATCTTGAGATAACTTTCTATTATCTAATTTGTAATGATCCCTTGTTTCTATCTCGTCATAACCAACATAAACATTACCTTCTTTATCATACCAAGCCGGTATTCTATGCCCCCACCAAATTTGCCGACTAATACACCAATCTTCAATATTATCCATCCAATTAAAGTATGTCTTAATCCAATTTTCAGGATGGAACTTAATTTCGCCTTTATTAACTGCATCATTTGCTTTTGCTGCCATTTCAGAGGTTTTAACATACCACTGATGACTTAGTTTGGGTTCTATAACAACATTAGATCTTTCGCCTCTAGGGACGCTGATATGATGCTTTTCTTCTTTTTCTAATAACTCTAATTCATTTAACTTCTCAATAACAAGTTTGCGAACTTTAAATCGATCTAGATTCTTAAATGGTTCAGGCACATTATCATTTGACCAAGCATCATCGTTAAAAATATTAATAGGCTTAAAATCACTAGCTATATTTGAAGTTTTTACTTCACCATCAGCTTCATATAAAGCATATTTTTTCCCTATTTCGTAGTCATTAAAATCATGCCCAGGTGTTATTTTTAAACAACCAGTGCCAAATTCCATATCCACATACTCATCACCAATAATAGGCAGCTTTCTTGCAACAAATGGCAGGATAACGTTTTTACCAATTAGTGATTTATATCTCTCATCTTTAGGATTTACAGCAATAGCCATATCACCAAACATAGTTTCAGGTCTTGTTGTTGCTACAGTAACGTATTCATTAGAATCCTGTATTGGATATTTTATATGCCAAAGTAAGCCATCTTTTTCTTGCCTCACAACCTCAAGGTCAGATACAGCAGTTTTTAAAGCGGGATCCCAATTTACAAGCCTATAGCCTCTATAAATTTTATTTTTTCTATGAAGTTCAACAAAAGCCTTAATAACAGCTTCGTTAAAACCATCATCTAAAGTAAAGCGATATTTATCCCAATCAACTGTTGAACCAAGCCTCTTGATTTGTGATTTAATTTTTTCTTCAGAATAATTCTTCCAAGACCAAACCTCTTCTAAAAACTTTTCTCTTCCTAAATCATTTCTAGTAATTTCTTTTTTTGCTAGATTATTTTCAACAACCATTTGAGTAGCAATTCCAGCATGATCACTTCCAACTTGCCAATGAGCATCTTTACCGGACATATGATTATATCTAGTATAAAAATCCATAATAGCGTACTGAAAGCTATGACCCATATGAAGAGTCCCTGTAACATTTGGTGGAGGAATGACCTGTGAGAAAGAATCTTTTGAATCTTTATTCTCGACCTTTCTCTCAGACCAAATCTTTGCCCACTTTTCCTCAATCTCAGTAGGGTAATATGTCTTATCCATAGCTTTTAAAAGATATTTTTTACTTTAATCTTTTACTTAATAGCAATTCACTTAAAAGAGGAACAGGTCTTCCAGTTCCAGCCTTAACAGGAGAGCTATAAGACGCGGTTGCAGCAATATCTAAATGCGCCCACTTGTAGTCATTAGTAAATTTAGATAAAAAGGCAGCAGCGTGAATGGTTCCAGCCTCTCTACCTCCACCAATATTTGCTAAATCAGCATAATCAGTTTTTGTACATGATTGATGCTCATCCCATAATGGAAGCTCCCATGCTCTATCACCAGATTCCTCACCTGCATCAACAATCATATCTGCAAGATACTGATCATTACCCATGACCCCACTTGCATGTCTACCTAAAGCCACTACTACAGCACCTGTTAACGTGGCCATGTCAATTACGTAAGAAGGCTTATACTTTCCGACAAATGTAAGCGCATCACATAAGACCAATCTACCTTCAGCATCAGTATTTAATATTTCTATAGTTTGACCAGACATTGAAGTTACGACATCGCCAGGTTTAGTTGCTTTTGCTGAACACATGTTTTCAGCACAAGCCATAACACCAACAACATTAACTTTTGCATCAAGCCTTGCAAGTGTAGACATGACCCCAAAGACAGTTGCAGCTCCGCACATATCCCATTTCATTTCATCCATACCTTGTGGTGGTTTCAATGAGACCCCACCGGTATCAAACGTAATACCTTTTCCAACAAGCGCAACAGGCTTATCAGATGGATTTCCACCGTTATACTCTATAACCATCATTCTTGAAGGCTCATCACTACCTCGACCTACTGATAAAAAAGATCCCATCTTCATTTTCTCAAGATCATTTTCATTAAAAGATTTAATTTTTAATTTAGGAAAGTCTTTCTTCATTGCTTTAACTTTTTTCTCAATAATTCTTGGAGTGCAATGATTAGCAGGTAAGTCGCCTAAATGCTTGGCTGTATTTACTCCTTCGCCAATAGCAAAACCCTTTTTAGCAGCTTGCTTGGCTTTGGAGAGGTTAGCTCTAGATAGACCAGTCGTTAAAATAACAAGATTTTTTAGAGAGGGTTGTTTAGCAGTTTTGTTTTTAGTTGCAGAGAAAATATAAACATTTGATTCAATAGTTTTAGCTACCATTTCAATTAACCAATTTTCATCTTTTCCTGCAGGGTAAACATTGCCACACATAATTGATAAATCTTTTGCTTTTAATTTATTAGCTGATTTAGCAATTGTTTGATAGGCAGAAAGCCATTTGTGAATTGGCGTATCTTTTTTAAGACCTTTTACCAATAAAATACTCTCAGCTTTAGTTCCAACAACTTGAGGCAAGAGAACTGAACTTCCATCATCCTTAAGATGACTTGAGATTGATTTTGAAATGTAACCTTTAGAAGCTTTATCTAACTCCTTAAAAGCAGCGTTGTTTTTTGTATCCTTATTAACCATTACCACAAGCATTGCAGAATTTAGTGTCACTAAACTCGTTGATGTTGTATCTTTTACTAAAATATTACTTAGAACTTTATAAGCCATTTATGAATCTCCTTTATACTAATTACTGATAAGATAAATATTGTAATGCATCATAGTTCTCAAGGCATGTATAAAAAAGATATTCTTGCTAAAAGTATCAATCTCGAGGTCTTTAAGACGACTTTAGGCTGTTTATTGATATTTTTTCTTCTCGTCATAGCCTCTAGACTTGTTGGTTACTACGAACAAGCTGCCGCTGGATTCATAGATCCAAGTATTATTATTCCTGTTATTGCTTTAAGGATGCCAGACTTTATAACCTTACTTATTCCTTTATCATTTTTTCTAGGAGTGCTTATTACTACCAGTAGGCTTTATGGCGATAATGAAATATATGCAATATTTACCGGAGGAAAATCACTATTAAGCATTATTAAATATCTATTCCCTCAAGCACTAATGTTTCTAATAATTACTGCGATATTAAGTTTAAATATAGCTCCTTATACCAAAGCTCTATCTAAAGAATTAATGGCGTCTAAAACTTTCACAGAAAAAATTCAATCTCTTAAGCCCGATGAACTTACTCAAGTAGGCAAGGGTAATTATATAAAGGCATATAAGGTTAATAATGAGATACTTGAAGATGTTCTTTTTATATCAGGAGATATTAGCTCAGCATCCCTAGTAATATCAAAAGAACTATCAATCTCAGAATTAGATAATGCATCAAATATATTATTTATAGATGGTTTAATTTATTCAGATGTTATAAATCCTGAGCAACAAGTTATTACTAAATTTGGAGAATTTAATTACGATTTAGACAATGATTTAGAATCAGATAAAAAAGCTAGACTAAATAAGGTTTATGATTTTTCAAACAACTCTGCAAATGCTAGTTTTCAATGGAATCTTTCAATCCCTTTAACCATTATCAATTTATTATTTCTTGGAATATTTATTGGTAAAGTTAAGCCAAGACAAGGTCGTTTTGGAGGCATTGTCCCTGGTTTATTTATTTATATGCTCTATATCAGCCTTCTTGTAGTAAGTAGAGAATCTATGATCACAGGTGGCTTTCTATCTAACTTAGGCCTTTGGTGGGTTCATGCTTTCTTTTTTGCTCTAGCATTACTATATTTCTCTAAATATTATCTTAATTTAGAGTTCAATATATTGTCATCAAATAGCATTTCAAAAAAATCCATTATAGCAATCTTCTTATTTATCTTATCAATATGGCTATTAGCATAGTTTCAAATTTTGGAATTTTTTCAAGATATCTGATTCAGAGAACTTTTATTATCTCTTGGTTAGTTTTTTTAGTTTTTATTACTTTAGATTCTATTTTTTTAGTTATTGCAGAAATAGAAGATATTTCGCCTTTATACAATTTTAATCAATTATTAAACTATGTCTTAGGAATTATCCCTCATAGAGCATTAACATATCTTGAAGGCTCATGCCTCTTAGGGTTACTTATTTCTATGAGCATTTCTCAGGAAGAGGGTAATCTTGGCATTCTTAGATCAGGTGGATTTTCTCCATTAAGGATCTCAATAATATCTTCCTTCGGAGCTATGGCGATGATATTAATCTTCCTTGTTGGTGATGAATATTACTTTAAAGATCTATCTATGGATGCAGAAATACAAAAGAATTTGATTACATCAACTTCTCAAAATAAAAAAAATGTAAGTCCGCAATGGATTGAAGATGAAGGTACATATCTTCAATATTTTATTAAAGATAACAAAATACTTTATAAAGTATCAATTATAAAAGTTATCGATGGAAGGGTTGTATATTCAGCAAATTCAAATGAAGCAACAATAGGGGAAAAAAGTATTCATCTGTCTAAACCATTTATCTTTAAAAATTTTAAAGATAGCGAAATCTCATTTCAAGAAATACCCTTTACTTTTCCAAAAGTACTTCAACTTACATCTCCAAATATCAAAAATATAAAACTTTCCGATCAATTGGATTATTTGATTGATCTGAAAGGCTTAAATTCTGTTAAAGATAATTCTTTTCAAGCAGATTTAGAAAAGAATATTTATAAAACTCTATTATTACCAATTTCAGCACTAGCAATAATGATTCTAGCTGGCTCATTGATGTTTGGTTCGTTAAGGGATTCAGCAATGGGAACAAAAATTATATTTGGCGTAGTTTGTGGTTTTATTTACAGCGTCATTCAAGATCTAGCTGTTAGTATATTTATTACTTATTCACTTAGTGTCTTATTGGCTACCTTGCTTCCAATATTTCTAGTAATGATACTGAGTTTTATTTTCTATAAAAGAATTTAAATTATTCTTAATCTTGTCCCAGAAACAAGATCATTAAAAGCAACTTTTTCTTTAGTAAAATATATTTGTAAGAGAGGAATTCCTAACATTAGTACAATTATTAAATTACAGAAAAATCTTTTAAATGTTTGAGTGAGAGTAATTTTATTACCCTCAATGCTATAAATTTCTATTTTCCAAACAGCCATTCCAAGAGTCTTATTTCCTCGAATCCAAAATAAACTAAAAAAACTCCAGCTTGAAAAGCTAATCAATAGTAGTGCATACCATCCAGGCAAGATTGGTTGACTAGGATCTTCTGGAAGTTCCCAATTTAAACCATTAGAAATATATATAGAAAGGTATCCTAGAATGAAAATAACAGACAGTAAAAGTAGTCCATCATAAATTGAAGCAACAATTCTCTTTAAGGGATAAACATTTTTATATTGTGTATTCATAATAGTTATAGTATTTTAATCTTCGATCAACACAAAAGGAAATATGATTATGGATAAAGGATTTTTTGGACACCCTATTGGTTTGAGAACTTTATTCCTTACAGAGATGTGGGAGAGAATGTCTTATTACGGCATGAGAGCGTTACTGGTCCTTTACATGACTGGAGCTATGACAGGCTTTAATCCTGGGCTAGGTTGGTCAGCAATAGAAGCTAATGCAATTTATGGAATATATGTAGGATTCGTATATTTTATGGTTGTCCCGGGTGGGTGGATTGCAGATAATATTTTAGGTCATCAGAAAGCTGTTCTAATAGGAGCTATTATTATTGCTATAGGCCATTTCACATTGGCATTGCCATTTAATCAGACATTTTTTCTTGGCCTTGTTCTTATTGTTCTAGGAACTGGATTACTTAAAGGTAATATTTCTACAATAGTTGGAAATCTTTATAAAGATGACGATGATAGAAGAGAGTCCGGCTATACCATTTTTTATATGTCTATAAATATTGGATCAACTCTAGGTTTTCTTATTTGTTCTTACTTGGGTGAAAAAATTGGATGGCATTATGGATTTGGTGCTGCTGGTATAGGAATGTCTTTTGGTGTTTACCAATATATAAAATTCAGACATTTATTAGGATCAGCTGGAGCTGAGCCTAATGATATGCCTGATAAAAAGCGAGCTAATTATATTAAATGGACAAAGCTTAGTCTCGTTGGAATGTTTCTTGTTATTGGTATGGGTCTCTTGGGCTTAATAAGTTTCGACCCAAGAGCTTTTGCAGAAAACTTCGCATATTTTTTAACTACAGTAGCTGGACTATATTTCCTATACTTATTCCTGTTTGCTGGATTAAATTCAGATGAAAGAAAAAATCTTTTACTTCTATTTATTCTCTTTATTGGAGCTGCAGCTTTTTGGTCAGGTTTTGATCAGTCTGCAAGTTCTTTAAGTATTTTTGCTCGCGATTATACTGATTTAACAGTTGGAAATTTTGCTTTGCCTATTGGCTGGCTTCAATTTGCTAATCCGGTATTAGTAGTAATATTTGCTCCAATATTTGCAGGTATGTGGGCTTATTTAGGTAGAATCAACATGAATCCATCTCTGCCTTTAAAGTTTGCAATAGGTCTTTTATTTATGGCTCTTAGTTTTATTGTAATGATTTACGCTGTAAACCTTGCGATGGTATCTGCTCCTGTTGGCATGCAGTGGCTATTAATCACCTATGCAATCCAAACATGGGGTGAACTAGCTTTATCCCCTATAGGCTTGGCAGCTTTTTCTAAGTATTCTCCTAAAAGATATATGGGTCAGATGTTTGGATTATGGTTCCTTGCATCAGCTATTGGTGGAGTTTTAGCTGGATTGCTTGGAGGAGATGCTATGTCTGATGGCCTTTTATCCATCGAGCCTATATTTGCATTTATGATTAAGTATTACTTAGTAATCGCTGTAATTCTTATAGCCCTTTCTTTTATTATAAAAGCTAAGGATGTTAAAAAAGCAGAATAAAAAGAAGGCTTATGAAGAAAAAGGATCCTGTTAAAAAAAATATGGATAAGCTTCATAAGCCTATAACTCATCAAGATAAAACTAAATACAAAAGAAAAGAAAAGAAAGCTACTAAACCTGATTCAGATTAATAAGAATTTCTTTATATATATATTTAAGTTTTTCTAAATCATTAATATTAACTTTTTCATTGATCTGATGAATGGTTTCATTGATTGGACCTAACTCAATCACCTCAGTACCCATAGGAGCGACCCATCTTCCGTCAGAAGTTCCCCCACCATTATTTATTTCCGGTTCATAGCCCATAATGCTATCAATGGATTTCATCACCACATCTTTAAAAAATGTTTGCTTTGTTATGAATGGAATTGCATTCAACGTCCACTCAATCTCATACTCAATACCAAATCTATCTAAAACACTTAATATTTTGTCTTTAAGTGAATCCTCGGATGATTCAGATGAAAATCTTAAATTAAATTTCATTTCTAAATGACCCGGCACAACATTGGTTGCTCCAGTTCCAGAGTGAATATTTGAGACTTGAAAGCTGGTAGGTTGAAAAAATTCATTTCCCTCATCCCAGGTCATCTCTTTTAATGTATCAATTACTTTACCTGTAAGGTGAATTGGATTATTTACTTTGTCAGGGTAAGCAACGTGACCTTGCTTACCTTTAATAATCAAAGACCCACTTAAAGACCCTCTTCTTCCAAGTCTAATTGTGTCAGCTAGTTTTAATGAGGAGCTTGCCTCTCCCACTAAGCAATAGTCTATATGCTCACCAGCATCTTGCAGGTCTTTAATAATTTTATTAATCTTTCCATCTGCAGGCTCACCTTCTTCATTGCTAGTTAAGAAAACACATATCCTAAAATTTGGATTCGGGTTTTCTGCTAAAAACTCTTTTGCGGTTGCTAAGAAGGTTGCTACAGCTCCTTTCATGTCTGCAGCTCCTCTCCCAATAAGATAGTCACCTATTACTTCTGGTTTAAAGGGATCAATATCCCATAATTCTTCTGGCCCAGAGGGAACTACATCAGTATGACCTAGAAAACAGAATAGAGGGCCTTTGGAGCCGATGGTGGAATATAGATTTTCAACATTTAAATAGTTAATTCTTTTGGTCTCAAAGCCTAGGGGATTAAGATAATTTTCTACGATATCAAAACATCCTTTATCTTCAGGACTAATGGATTTAATTTCTAAAAGTGTTTTAGCTAGATCTATAAGGCTTGTATTCATAATTAATTATTTTTGTGAAGTTTAGAATTTAATTCAATAGATTTGTTGTTTGTTTTAGCTTCAACAATCCCACTAGTAGAATTTCTTATAAATAAAAGATTATTTCTATTTGATAGCTCGGAAGCCTTAACAACAGTTTGATCAGAAAGAGTAACTTTAGTTCCAGCAGTTAAATATAAACCAGCTTCAATAATACAGTTATCTCCCAAAGGAATACCTAGTCCTGAGTTAGCACCTAACAAACAGTTATTACCAATTGATATCTTTGTATGATTTCCACCTGAAAGTGTCCCCATAGTGCTACAGCCGCCACCTAGATCAGAATTTGATCCTACAACTACTCCTGCAGAAATTCTTCCCTCTATCATAGCTTTACCAAGAGTGCCGGCATTAAAATTTACAAAACCTTCATGCATAATTGTAGTGCCCTCACTTAAATAAGCTCCCAATCTAACCCTTGAGGTGTCGGCAATTCTTACACCATCTGGAATAATATAGTCAGTCAAACAAGGAAATTTATCTATAGATTTAATAATTAGCTCTTTGTTCCCCAGCTTTGATTCAAGAATTTTTGATTGAATTTCTTTTATAGAGACAGCTCCATAATTTGTCCAGACTACGTTTGGTAGAACTTCAAAAAGACCATCTAGGTTTATTGAATTGGGCAAGACAAACTTATAAGAGAGTAGATGTAGTCTTAAGTATGCATCAGCAATATTTTTAATTGGATTTAAAAGATCTTTTGAATCAGTACTTATATTAGTTATATTTTTATTTTTACTACTACTAATAATTGGCTTCTTATCAATATTTTTATCTTTACCAAACTCAATATAAGGAAAATATACATCCAAGATATCTCCATCAGAAGATTCAGTAGTTAATCCTAATGCATTAATTTTCATGAAATTATTATAATCCTCATGGGTTAATTTATATAATTTCTACAAGAGCTTTTTTAATTCTTTGCATTTTAGTTTTTGATATTAAATTAGTTTCTTGATCTTCAATAAAAAAAGTATCTTCAACTTTTTCTCCAAGAGTAGTTATTTTTGCAGAATGAATAGATGCACCATGATTTTTGTAAATCTCTGCTATTTTTACAAGCAAACCCGAGCAATTTATAGTTTCTATCGTAACAATATTTCTAATATTCTGTTGATCAATTGAGTCACTAATTTTTGTTGGATTTTTAAAATGACTATTCTTGTTTTCACTATAATTCATTACTTTGATTTCTTTTGAGCCATCAAAAATTGCATGAATCTTTGTAGTTAGATCCTTAATATCTCTTTGTGTGAGCTTCATAGATTTATATTTATATGAAGCTATAAAAGTATTTAAAGCAATTTTTTTATCTTTTGTGGTTGCAATGTCTGCATCAATAATTTCAACACCCAAAGAATCAAAGACTTGAACTAATTTTAAGAACAACCCCTCGACATTTTTAACTTTAATAAAGATTTCTATCAGACTATCAAAATTTTGTCTTAATGAAATTACATCAGCATCACCCTTAACGCTTAAGATGGATTTAGCTTGCCATGCGAGCTGGGAGGAAGTAAATCTCCCGAAATAACTCTGATTAATGCTCCTCCATAAATTAGTAATAATATTTTTATCACCTTGCCCAAGCTCTTTAACAATACTTTTAATTCTATCTTGAGCTATTTTTTTAAAACTTACACCAGTCTCTTTATTTAACTTACTTCTAGTGTTAAAAAATAGAGATCTTAACAGTCCATGTTTCCATCCATTCCATATAGTTGGGTTTGTAGCTCTAATATCATTTATTGTTAAAAGATATAAATAATTTAGCCTTTCTAAATCTCCACATTTAATTGCAAATTCTTCAATGGTTAAGGGATCATAGATATCTTTTCTCTGAGAAATAGAAGACATCTCTAGATGATTTAGCACAAGCCAGGAAACCAATTCAGCATCATGCATAGACATACCAATCTTTTTTGAAAATTTATAGCTTGTTTTTGCACCTATCTCCGAATGATTGCCTCCTTTGCCTTTACCTAAATCATGAAATAGACCAGCTAAATAAAGAATTTCAATTTTAGGGAGTCTATTAATCAGCTCATTTTCTATTTCAAAACCATCTTCTAAATGATTTATTTTCATTTGCCGCATGTTTCTTACAACTTTAAATGTGTGCTCATCAACGGTGTAAACATGAAATAAATCAAATTGCATTTGACCAACAACCTCAGCAAATTCAGTTATGTATGCTTGCATTATTCCTAATCTTTTCATCTTTTTAAGAATAGAAGAAAGATTATAAGGAGATCTAAGTATTTCTAAAAATTGCTTAGAATATGTATCATTTTTTTTAAAATCTTTATCAATCAAAGAAATATTTTCTTGAAGTACCTTTGCAGCTTCAGTATCAATATTTGTAATATCTTTTCTTTGACCAATTTTTATAAAAATTTTAAATATTAGATGCCTATTATCTTTTATATTTTCTTCTTTAAAGCTTATCCTATTATTTCTTATAAAGAAGTCCCCATAATCTTTCTTAACTTTTGGAAAACTTTTCTCTTCAAATGTATCAAATACAGTTTCATTAAAAATAGAAAGCTTTTCAGCATTGAAGTAGTAAAGCTGCATGAGTTTTTCTACTGGTTGCTTAATTTTAGTCCCTGAAATATTAGCTTTCTTTGCTAATTCAATTTGCGAATTAAAATTAAGTCTATTGAGGGAGCTTGTCTGAATTAAATTAATTGAATAACGTAATAATTTAATAAAATTATATGCATGAATCGCTGACTTAAATTCTTCTTTATGAAAAATATTAGATGTATAAATATCAGTATAAGATTTAAGTTTAAAACAGTAATTTAAAACCCAGTTAGCTGTTTGAAAGTCGCGAAGACTTCCTGGAGATTCTTTAAGGTCAGGCTCAAGATTAAATTCTGTTGAATCAAAGGAGAGATACCTATTATTTTGCTCAATCTTTTTCTTAACAAAAAATTTATTTGCTGGAAATAGTTTTTCTCTATCAGCAAGAATGGTATTCATGATCTCTAATGCCTTATTGTTAGCCGATAAGGGTCTTAAAGTCAGATAGGAAGTGAATTCTTTTAGGTCTGAAGCCATCATTCTTTTAATTTCTTTTTTTGTCCTAACGGAATGACCAACTTTGAGACCAAAATCCCATAATGAAGCTATAAATTTTTCCAAACTAGAGTAATCTTTAATTGTTGAATTAATTTGTAGGATTGAGATGTCTATATCAGAAGAAGGGAAAATTTCTCTATTGCCATATCCGCCGATTGCAAATAACCCAAAATCTTCTTGAAGATCTAACTCTTCAAATTTTTTTATGATTTCTTTATCAAGCAAGTTAGATCTTTGATGCAAAAAATCATTAATTTTTTCAGGACTTTTAATTCCTTTAGGAAACCATAACCAAAATTTTGAATCTAGATTATCTAGATATCTCTTCATATATTCTCTTCAGATCTTCTGGTCAAGACCTCAACACCATTAGCTGTTACTGCAAGGGTATGCTCCCATTGAGCTGAGTTTCTTCCATCTTTAGTTTCAACCGTCCAGCCATCTGATAATACCTTGTTGAATTTAGAGCCTTGATTGATCATTGGCTCAATTGTGAAACACATTCCTTCTTGAACTTGAAGTCCTGTTTTAGGTTGTCCGTAGTGAAGAATTTGAGGCTCTTCATGATAGACATCTCCTATTCCATGACCGCAATAATCTTCAACTACTGAATAATAGTTTTGCTCAGCATGCTTCTGAATGGCATTTCCAATATCACCAAGATAAATACCCGGTTTTACAATTTCTATTGCCTTATAGAGACATTCTTGAGTGACTCTAACCAGTCTTTCGTTATGTGGCTGACACTTTCCAACCATAAACATCTTTGAAGTATCACCATGCCAGCCATCTTTAATAACCGTTACATCAATATTTAAAATGTCGCCGTTTTTCAAGATTTTATTATTATCTGGAATACCATGACAAATAACACTATTAATACTTGAACATATAGTATTTTCAAAACCGTTATACCCAATATTAGCCGGTATTGCTTTCTGCTCTTCAGTTATGTACTTAAAGCACATTAGATCAAGTTCACCAGTAGAAATTCCTGGTTGCACAAATGGAGTTATCATCTCTAATACTTCAGCAGCTAATCTTCCTGCTATTCGCATTTTTTTAATATTATCGCTAGATTTTATTGAAATTTTCATATTTTTTTCATTAATTAGTAGACGGCATAGACTTTAGTCTGTAAAGTACAATTTTAATGCCTGCTCAACATTTTAGCCCATTAAAATTCGTAAAATTTAATTATTTTTTCTCCCTTTTTCTCCTAAAAAACTATTCTCGTAGAGGTAAGATTTAATGTCCTTTCCTGCAATATTAGTTCTCGAGGATGGAAGTATATTTGATGGAGTGGGGTTTGGTATAGAGAAAGTTGAAATTGGTGAAATTGTTTTTAATACGTCCATGACTGGATATCAGGAAATAATTACTGATCCATCATATAAAAAACAAATAATTACTTTTACCCATCCCCATATTGGTAATACTGGAATTAATGAAGAAGATATGGAGTCATCTAAAATTCATGCTTCTGGAATTGTAGTCAAAGAGTTTACTGAAAATCCTAGTAGCTGGAGATCTTCGTCCTCCTTAGAAACCTTTTTAATTGATCAAGATGTCATTGCTATTTCAGGAATAGATACTAGAAAATTAACAAACCATCTTCGAGAAAATGGCTCAATGGGTTGTTGTATTGCAGCCACTTCAAAATGCACAAATGATCAAGCTCATAAAAATGCAATTAATTTTGCTGGCTTGGAGGGCTTGGATCTTGCAAAAGAAGTTAGCACTTTAGAGAATTATCTTTGGGAAGAGGGGGTATGGCCTGAATATAAAAAGGCTTCAAGTAATCTTAATATAGTGGCATATGACTTTGGTATTAAAAGGAATATTCTCAGACTTTTAGCTGAGCATGTAGGAAAAGTTACAGTTGTTAATGCCCAAACATCATTTGAAGATGTTATGGCCCTTTCTCCAGATGGAATATTTTTATCTAATGGGCCCGGCGATCCTGAGCCTTGTGAATACGCTATTAAAAATATTAAAAAATTTTTAGAAATTAATATGCCTATGTTTGGTATATGTTTAGGTCATCAGCTTCTAGCATTAGGTGGAGGTGCTAAAACTAGTAAAATGAAATTTGGACATCATGGTGCTAATCATCCCGTGCAGGATATTGAATCGTGTGAAGTTTTTATTACATCTCAAAATCATGGATTTGCAGTTGACCCATCTTCACTTGGCGATCATATTAAGGCTAGACACATTTCTTTATTTGACCAATCACTTCAAGGGATAGAGTTTATTAATAAACCAGCCTTTGGTTTTCAAGGACATCCTGAGGCAAGTCCAGGACCTCAGGACATTCAATTACTTTTTAAAAAATTTAATTCTTTAGTACAAAATCATGCCAAAAAGAACTGATATATCAACAATTTTAATCATTGGAGCAGGCCCTATTATTATTGGTCAGGCTTGTGAGTTCGATTATTCTGGAGCTCAAGCTTGTAAAGCTCTAAAAGATGAAGGTTTTCGAGTAATTTTAGTTAATTCAAATCCTGCAACCATAATGACAGATCCTCTTCTTGCAGATGCTACATATATTGAACCAATCCACTGGCAAAATATTGAAAAAATAATAGAAAAAGAAAAACCTGATGCAATTCTTCCTACGATGGGCGGTCAAACAGCTCTCAATAGCGCATTATCATTAGCAAAAGAGGGAGTTCTGGAAAAGCATGGAGTAATTTTGATAGGCGCCTCTAGAGAAGCTATAGATAAAGCTGAAGACAGGCAATTATTTGATCAAACGATGCAGTCAATTGGTATTGAGACTCCTAGATCTGGAATTGCTCATAATATTGAAGATGCATTAAGAGTTCAAAAAGAGGTAGGCTTTCCAACAATCATTAGGCCGTCGTTTACCATGGGTGGAACTGGTGGAGGCATTGCATATAATATTGAAGAATTTAAAGCTATATGTGAAAAAGGCTTAGAACTTTCTCCAACTAGCGAACTTTTAATTGATGAGTCTTTAATTGGGTGGAAAGAGTTTGAAATGGAAGTTGTGAGAGATAGAAATGATAACTGTATTATTGTTTGCTCTATTGAAAATTTTGATCCGATGGGTGTGCATACTGGAGACTCGATAACTATAGCTCCAGCCCAAACCTTAACTGACAAAGAATATCAAAGAATGAGAAATGCTTCTTTTGCTATTTTACGAGAAATTGGAGTTGAAACTGGAGGCTCTAATGTTCAGTTTGCTGTAGATCCTAAAGATGGCAGAATGATCGTTATTGAAATGAATCCAAGAGTTAGCAGATCATCCGCTTTAGCTTCCAAAGCAACCGGATTTCCAATTGCAAAAGTCGCAGCACTTCTATCAGTTGGTTACACATTAGATGAACTTCAGAATGATATTACTGGTGGATTAACTCCTGCTTCATTTGAGCCATCAATTGATTATATTGTCACTAAAATTCCAAAATTTGCATTCGAAAAATTTCCCTTAGCTAATGATCGCCTTACTACACAAATGAAGTCAGTAGGTGAAGTAATGGCAATAGGGACTAATTTTCAAGAATCTCTTCAAAAAGCTATATGCAGCATGGAGGAAGGATTAGATGGATTAAATCCTGTAATTACTGCAGATGATAATCTGGAAGAAAAACTTCAATACGAACTCTCCTTTCCAGGACCTCAAAGAATTTTCTATGTTGCTGATGCAATAAGAACAGGATGGAGTAACGAAAAGATAAATCAACTTTGCGGTATTGATTTTTGGTTTCTTAATGAAATCAGAAATATTATTAATCAAGAAAAAAATCTAGAAGAAACCACTCTTAAAGACATTAATTCTAATGAATTATTTAATTTAAAGAAAATTGGTTATTCTGACTCCAGAATAGCTTCATTAATTAAAAGCTCTGAAGCTGAGATAAGAGCCTATAGAATTGAAAATAACATTAAACCAGTCTTTAAAAGAGTTGATACTTGCGCTGCTGAATTTTTAACTTCAACTTGCTATATGTACTCCACTTATGGCGGCGAATGTGAAAGTAATGTAACAAATAATAAAAAAGTTATGGTATTGGGAAGTGGTCCAAACAGGATTGGTCAAGGAATTGAATTTGATTACTGCTGCGTTCATGCATCTCTTGCTATGCAAGAAGAGGGTTATGAATCAATCATGGTTAATTGTAATCCTGAAACCGTCTCAACTGATTTCGATGTCTCAAATAGACTTTATTTTGAACCGATTACTTCTGAAAAAATAATGGATATTATTGAAATTGAGAATCCTCACGGTGCAATCATTCAATTTGGAGGACAAACACCTCTTAAGCTTGCTTCTAGCTTAGAAGAGGCTGGAGTAAATATTTTAGGTACTGATGTTGATGCAATTGACCGATCTGAGGATAGGGAAAGATTTCAAGAGTTAGTTGAAAAGTTGAACTTAAAACAGCCTATGAATTTAACTGTAAGAAATACAGAAGAAGCCTTAGTCTCTGCAGCTAAAATTGGTTACCCAATTGTTGTTCGACCCTCATATGTCCTTGGTGGAAGAGCAATGCAACTTGTTCATAACGATAGTGAGTTAAAACTTTATCTTACAGAAGCTGTTGAGGTATCTAATAAAAAGCCTATTCTTCTAGATAGTTACCTTACTGATGCAATAGAAATTGATGTAGACATTATTTCTGATGGATTGAATATTATGATCGGGGGAATATTGCAGCATATAGAGCAAGCCGGAATACATTCCGGAGACTCTGCATGCTCACTTCCTCCATACAACTTGAATTCTTCAATTCTGGAAAGGCTTGAGACTCAATCAATTAATATTGCAAAAGAATTAAGAATTATTGGTCTAATGAATATTCAATTTGCTGTAAAGGGTGAGGACATATATATAATTGAAGTTAATCCTAGAGCCTCAAGAACAGTTCCATTTATTTCCAAGGCTATAAATAGTTCGCTTGTAAAAGCAGCCTCAAAATCAATGATAGGTAAATCTTTACTAGACCAAAATTTTTCTAATAAACTTCCTAATGATTTCTATTTTGTTAAAGAGGCAGTATTTCCATTTGATAAATTTCCTCAAGTTGATCCTATTTTAGGACCTGAAATGAAATCAACTGGCGAGGTGATGGGTATTGGAAAGAACTTTGGAGAGGCTTATGCAAAAGCTCAAAAAGCTGCAGGTAAGATGTTATCCAGACAAGGCAGTGCTTTTATTAGCGTCAAAGAATCAGATAAAAAATATTTAGATGAGCTAGTCCCTCAAATTATTGAAAAAGGCTTTGACCTAGTAGCAACCATTGGTACAGCTGAATATATTAAAAAGATTGGTTTTCCTGTTCGCAAAGTTAATAAAGTTATGGAAGGAAGACCTCATGTAGTTGATGAAATGCTAAATGGAAATATTCATCTCGTTATAAATACAACTGAAGGGAAGCAATCAATAGATGACTCTGCTTCAATTAGGCAAACAGCTCTTCAAAACAAGATTTTTTGTACAACAACAATGTTTGGAGCTTTAGCAATTGTAGAAGCCTTAAGTAGCTTGGAATCTGAATGGTCATATCTTTCCCTTCAAGAAATTAATAAAAAGTAGCATCCTATTGCTATAATAACTCTATGAGTAAATCTGCTATAACAAAAGATGGCGAAGCTGCAATTAAAGAAAGGCTAGCCAATCTTAAATTTAAAGAAAGACCTAAAATATCTGAAGCTATAGCTGAAGCAAGAGCTCATGGCGATTTAAAAGAAAATGCAGAATACCATGCAGCTAAAGAATTACAGGGTTTAATGGAAGCTAAAATACGAGAGATAGAATCTTCTCTTGCAAATTCTCAAGTCATTGATGTTAAAGATATTCCTGAGACTGGTAGAGTTATTTTTGGCTCAACAATTGAGTTATTTGATTGCGAAAATGATAAGTCTGTTACCTATAAAATAGTTGGAAATTTAGAATCAGATCCTGACATAGGTTTGATTTCTATTGATACTCCAATTGCTAGAGGGATATTAGGTAAATATGTTGGTGATGAGATTACGATCATGACTCCTGCCGGCTCTATTACTTATGAGGTAGAAAAAGTCAGTCATATATAGCTGTAGTTTAAATAGTATGCATCTTGATAATTGGGGATTAAAAGCAAAAAAGCTTGGCTACAGATCTAGAGCTGTTTTTAAATTAGAAGAAATCATCGATAAAACAAAAGCCTTAAGAGGCTGTAAAAATGTTTTAGATATTGGCTCAACTCCAGGTGGATGGTCGCAACTGGTTAAGCATAAATTAAATCAAGTAAATATCCATGCTCTTGACATATTAGACATGGAGCCAATTGATGGAGTTAATTTTCATAAAATTAGAGTTGAAGATATAGACAGTGTTCATGAAATTTTTGAATTAAAGGGTTTGTTTAATCTTGTTATTTCAGATTTAGCCCCCAATTTAACAGGTATAAGCGTTATTGATGAAGCAAATATTTATGAGCTAAATGACATAACTTTAGATGTTGCTGTAGAATATTTAAGTAAATCTAAAGGTGTTTTCATAATTAAGACATTTCAAAATAATATGCTTAAGAAACTGAGAACTAAAATGAAGAGTTTATTTGATGAGGTTCAGACTTTTAAGCCTGCTGCATCAAAGAAACAATCTGCAGAAATATATTTATATGGAGCTTTTAAAGAATGAATAGTAATTTTCTAAGAAATATAATGGTTTGGGTCATACTCGGATCACTATTAATGTATGTTTTTAATAATATAGAATCTGCAAGTGTAAGAGAGCAGATAAGTTATTCACAATTCAGGCAGGAAGTTCTTTCTGATAGAGTTGCCAAGGTTGTTTACAAAGGCGATCAGATGACGATTATTGGCGATAGATTGGACGGATCAAAATTTGAAACCAACTACCCAATCTTTAAACGAGATGATTCCTTAGATAAAGCTATACAAGAAAATGGAATTATTGCAGTTTATGAGAAGGTTGAACAACCATCTGTATGGTCGCAGCTTCTTGTTGGCGCATTCCCGATATTATTATTACTTGGAATCTTCTTTTTCTTTATGAGACAAATGCAGGGTGGTATGTCAGGAAAAGGTGGCCCAATGTCTTTTGGTAAAAGCAAAGCTAAATTAATGGAAGGCGGTCAAGTTAAAACAAGCTTTAAAGATGTAGCAGGATGTGAAGAGGCTAAACAAGATGTTCAAGAGTTAGTAGATTTTTTAAGAGACCCTACAAAGTTTCAAAAACTAGGTGGCAGAATTCCAAGAGGTGTTCTTATGGTAGGGCCTCCAGGTACAGGTAAAACTTTACTTGCAAGAGCGGTTGCAGGTGAAGCTAAAGTTCCTTTCTTTACTATATCTGGATCAGATTTTGTTGAAATGTTTGTTGGAGTTGGTGCTTCCAGAGTAAGAGATATGTTTGAGCAAGCTAAAAAGCAATCTCCATGTATTATTTTTATTGATGAAATTGATGCAGTAGGAAGACACAGAGGGGCTGGACTAGGCGGTGGCCATGACGAAAGAGAGCAAACTTTAAATCAACTTTTAGTAGAAATGGATGGATTTGAAGGAAATGATGGAGTTATTGTTATTGCTGCAACAAACAGACCAGATGTCTTAGATCCTGCTTTATTAAGACCTGGAAGGTTTGATAGACAGGTTGTAGTTGATCTCCCAGATATAAGAGGAAGGGAGCAAATATTAAAAGTTCATATGAGAAAGGTGCCTTTAGCTGCTGACGTAGATGCTTCAGTAATTGCAAGAGGGACTCCAGGTTTTTCAGGTGCTGATCTAGCAAATTTAATTAATGAAGCTGCATTATTTGCTGCGCGTTACGAAGATAAAAAGATTGATCAATCACATCTTGACCTGGCGAAAGATAAAATCATGATGGGTGCAGAGAGAAAATCAATGATACTCAGTGAAGAGCAAAAAAGAGTAACTGCCTATCATGAAGCAGGGCATGCCATTATAGGTAAGCTAGCTCCTCTTCATGATCCTGTATATAAAGTAACAATCATACCAAGAGGTCGAGCGCTGGGCGTAACCATGTTCTTGCCTGAGGAAGATACTTATATGCAAAGTAAAGAATATCTCTTAAGTAGAATATGTGCACTTTATGGTGGCAGAATTGCTGAAGAAATTATCAATGGCCCTAAAGGAATTACAACCGGAGCATCCAATGACATTGAAGTTGCAACCAATATAGCAACAAGCATGGTGACTAAATGGGGTCTTTCAGATGAGCTTGGACCATTAAAGTTTGGTGAAGATGAAGGAAGTCCATTTTTAGGACGTTCAGCTGGCTCACCAGCTACCTTTAGAAGCAATGAAACTTCAAGAGTAATAGACTCCGAAATAAAAATGATTATTGATACTTGTTATTCAAGATCTCAAAAAATGTTAAATGATAATATAGATAAGTTACATGAAATGGCTTCAGCGCTACTTACTTATGAAACTATTAATGCGGATCAAATTAATGACATTATGGCTGGTGCAAAACCAAGAGCTCCAAAGGATTGGACGGATGATAATGATTCTATCAATAAGACTAAAGCACCAAAAACATCAATCAAAGGCCCTGCAGAAGAGCTATAATTCCACATTATGGATTTAAAATTTGGAACCGATGGAATAAGAGGACCTGTTCAAACAGAGATTACTCCTGAGGTATGCCTAAGGATTGGTCATGCTACCGGGATTGTTCTAAAAGCAGAAGGCTTAGATACAGTTATGATAGGTAAAGATACCCGTGTATCAGGTTATATGTTGGAAGCAGCTTTAGAGGCTGGGTTTATCGCAGCTGGAATAAATGTGAGACTGCTTGGACCTATCCCCACCCCTGGGGTTGCCTACCTTACAAAAACTTTTAGAAAACAATTTGGTCTGGTAATTAGCGCATCCCATAATAATTTTTTAGACAATGGTATTAAAATTTTTGATGCTAATGGTGTAAAAATCTCAAGAGATATTGAATTAAAAATAGAAAAAGTTCTTAAATCAGATCTAAATTTAGTTGAGACCTCAAACTTAGGCAAAGCTGAATCATTTCATGAATCTGGCGCAAGATATATTGAATTTTGTAAATCTACAGTTCCCGCAGACGTATCCTTTAATAACTTAAGAATAGTCGTTGATTGTGCAAACGGCGCTTGCTACAAAGTAAGCCCCGCAGTTTTTAGAGAACTTGGAGCAGAGGTTATTCCTTTTGGAATTGATCCAGATGGTTTTAACATAAATCATGAGTGCGGCTCTACTCATCCAGAGCTTGCTCAAGAAATGGTTTTAAAGCATAGAGCTGACTTTGGAGTAACTCTGGATGGTGATGGGGATAGAGTAATTCTAATAGACAAAGAGGGTAGTATTTTAGATGGCGATGACCTTCTATATATTCTAGCTTTTGCTAACCCTAATAGGACTGGTTCTTGGTCGGGTGTAGTTGGAACCTTAATGTCAAATTTTGGCTTAGAGAAAGCAATCCAGAAGTTAGGATATAAATTTGTGAGAGCGGATGTTGGCGATAAGTATGTTAGTAAGATGCTAGCTGAAAAGGGTTGGATGCTTGGAGGTGAAAGTTCAGGTCATATTATCTGTAGAGATCTAGTTAGCACTGGTGATGGCACAATTGCTGCGTTAAAGGTAATAAGCTCTTTATTAATGTTAGAAAAAGATCCAAAAGAAGTCTTGATAAATTATACAAAATTTCCACAAATTAATATTAATATACCTGTAAAAAATAAAGATATTATTAATGATTCAGCAATAACATCATTTATAAAAGAAATAGAAGCAGATATAACGGTAGGAAGAGTCTTAGTGAGACCATCTGGAACGGAAAGCCTCATAAGAGTTATGGTTGAGGCTTCTGAAGAAAGCGTAGCCTCTAAATTTGCTAAAGATATTGCAAAACTAGTTTCATCTAAATCATAGAATATGAGTATTTCAATTATTGGAAATTGGAAATCAAATGGCTCCCTTGATTTAAATAAAGTCTGGGTTAAAGACTTTCTAAATTCTATTAATAGTTCAGCAATTCAAGACACAGCAGTTTGCCCACCTTTTATTTATTTAGAGCAAATGATTGATCTAACCTCGGATATAGATTTAAGTATAGGATCTCAGGATATAGATTCTTCAAATGGGGCAAGAACAGGCTCTATATCAGTGGATGCATGTAAAGATATTGGATGTACTATTTCTATTATTGGGCATTCTGAAAGAAGAGCGTTATTTCATGAAAGCAATCTTGAAATAAGAGATAAATTAATAGCAGCTCATGCAAATAATATGCAAGTTATTTTATGTATTGGAGAGACGAAAGAACATCATCTATCAGGCACCACTAATGATTTTTTACAAAATCAGATAACTGAATCATTAGCTAATTTAGAGCTTTCAGATAGATTTATGATTGCATATGAGCCGGTTTGGGCAATTGGAACTGGCGATACTCCTCAAAGCAGTGAAATAAATGCTATTCATAAATTTATAAAAGATATAGTACAATCGTCATCTAAAAATAACTTCACTCCAAATGTTATATATGGAGGTAGCGTTTCAAGCAAGAACGCAGAAGTGCTATTTAATGAAGAACATATTGACGGAGCACTCATTGGAGGAGCTTCACTTAATGGAAAAGAGTTTGCTCAGATTGCAAACATATATAAGGATAGAGGAATTTAAGCATGGTAACTTTTATAACCGTTGTAAGTATTTTATTAGCAGTCTCAATTATTATTCTCGTGATGTTACAACAAGGAAAAGGTTCAGACATGGGAGCTGCCTTTGGAGGCGGATCTTCTAATTCAGTTTTTGGTGCGACTGGACCAGCTGGATTTCTTGGAAAACTTACTTATACATTAGTAGCACTATGGATGATCTTAGTACTTTCATTAGCATTTATTTTAAAAGCTCAAAATACTGAAGAAATTTTTGAACTAGCTCCTGAAGAAATTCTAATTGACGAAGTTCAAGAAAACGAAATTCCAACCAGCTAATTTTCTAAACGAAACTAGTTTACAGATGTAATTTCTATTTCCTCTGTCCCAATTGGCAAAATAACCATAGTTCCATCGTGTGAAGAAGTCCAACCCTCTCTAATATCATCCACACCTCTATACATAATATCTTCCATTATATTGTTTCTTGGGGCTGGAAGATGGTGATAAAAAACTAGATGTTTAACATTTGCCTCATTTGCAGCTTTAACGACTTCAACAATAGGGGTGTGATAGTCAAGAATATCGATAGTTACAATATCAGCTACAACATTACCTGTTCTTTTAGCGCCTTTATTAATAATATCTAATAGCTCAAGTGACATTGATTCATGAAATAAAACGTCAACATTTTTAGAATTATTTACTAGGTTTTGATCATAGATTGTATCCCCGCTAATACTTATAGACCTGCCTTTATAATCAATTCTATATCCTAATGCAGGATCAACAGGGTCATGAGAGACGCTATAGGCAGTAATTTTTAGATTACCATCATCAACCAGAATTGGATTGTCTAAATCAACAGTGTGAGTATCAAAACCAGCTACATCTAGGGGAGCTATTTCATCTCCATGATGCTCATTTCTAAAAATATAGTCTTTTGTATAAGCCAACTCTATACCATCAGTGAGCATCTGAACTCCCTCGGGACCATAAATTTTTAGTTTAGAATCTCTTCTCCCGTTGATCCATGTCCCTATATGAAATTCAGCTATATCCGAGATATGGTCAGAATGAAGGTGAGTATAAAATATTCCTTTAACTCTATTCCATGGTGTATTCCAATCATTCAAGTTCTGCGCGCTACCATTTCCTGTATCAAATATAAATATCTTGTCTCCAGCTTGAACTAATATGCATGCTTCAGCTCTATTTGGATCATTAATAGGTGCTCTTGAACCACAAACAACTGCTGTTAAAGCGTCATTTTTAGGAAGGTATGTCGCCGTAGCGACTACATTTCTAATAGCTATTTCTAATAATTTATCTTGAAATGCAGGTTGCCTTAATAGTGCGAAGACAAGAAGAATTAAAATAACTGAAACCAGTATTAAATATTTAAGAATTTTTATCATGAAATTAGTATATATTTTTTTTAGATTAAATAACAATTGACACATCATATGACAATATATTTATCAAACCCAAAATAACTTATTAAAATTTAATGTTTTTTACATGGTGCCGAAAGCGGGACTTGAACCCGCACGAGCTTTCGCTCACTAACCCCTCAAGCTAGCGTGTCTACCAATTCCACCACTTCGGCTAAAGAGGTTGGATTATAAACAAGTTATTATTTTGCGTCTAAAAAAGTTTTAATTAACTTGCTCTAGGACCCTGATTTCATTACACTTCACCTTCGCTGCGTTGCGGGGTGGAGCAGTCTGGTAGCTCGTCGGGCTCATAACCCGAAGGTCGTTGGTTCAAATCCAGCCCCCGCTACCACGTAATTTTTATATTGTGGGGCATATGCCCCATTTTTGTATGCAAAAGAAATGAATAGAGAAGAGATAATAGAAATTGTAAAACCTGTTATAGAAAGCAGAGAGTGTTTTCTATGGGGTCTTGAAATATTAAGAGGGAAGAGAAGACCTACAGTAAGAATATATATTGAGTCTGATGAAGGCGCTAATATAGATGACTGTGAGAATATCTCTAAAGACCTTAATTATGAGCTAGCTTTAGAAGACTCTTTTGTTGAAGATTATGTTTTAGAAGTTTCTACTCCTGGAGTAGATAGAAAGATTTTTTATATTGAACAGCTTGATGGATTTTTAGGTGAGAACTTCAAAGTTAAATTAAGACAAGCTAAAGATAATGTTAAAAATTTTGAAGGCTTGATTAGCGATCATAGTGAAGATCAGTTTACTATTGATTGCAAAAATGGAAGCCATGTAATTAAGTTTTCAGACACAGAGTTATGTCGTCTGAATCCAAGTTTTGATGATATTTTAAGGATGGGTGAAAATTATGGAAGGTAATGAAATTTTATTAGTTGTAGATTCTGTCTCAAATGAAAAAGGATTAGATAAAAATTTAATCTTTGAAGCAATTGAGCTATCTATTGCATCTGCATCTCAAAGGCATTTTCATGAAGATGCTGAGTTGCATGTAAAAATAGATAGAGTATCTGGAGAATACAGCACTTTTAGAAATTGGATTGTCTCAGAAGAAGATGACCCAGAATTTCACATCGAAACACATATAAAAGTTTCAGATTCAGAGCTAGAGCTCAATGAGATTTTTACTAAAAATATTGAGAATGTTACTTTTGGAAGAATTGAAACTCAGGCCGCCAGGCAAGTCATGCTTCAGAAGGTCAGAGAAGCTGAGCGTGAAAAAGTGGTCTCAATGTTTAAAAATCAAGAAAATAGTCTTGTAAATGGAACTGTTAAAAGAGTAACTAGAGACAATATTATTGTAGATATTAGCTATGATGCTGAAGCTGTTCTGCCTAGAGATAGATTAATGCCTGGAGAGATTTATAAAGTAAATGACAGAATTAGAGCAATTCTTCAAATTCAAGAAGTTGAAGGAAGAGGTGCTCAACTTATGCTAAGTAGAATATGTCCAGAAATGGTCACAGAATTGTTTAGTATTGAAGTGCCTGAAATTAATGAAGATATTATTGAAATAAGAGGTGTTGCTAGAGATGCGGGATCTAGATCAAAAATAGCAGTAAAAACAAATGATGGTCGTATTGATCCGGTTGGAGCATGTGTCGGAATGAGAGGTTCTAGAGTTCAAGCTGTATCTGCTGAGCTTGGAAATGAGCGTATTGATATTATTATTTATGATGATAATCCAGCACAACTTGTTATAAACGCCTTAGTTCCTGCAAAAGTTGAGTCTATTGTTATGGACGAATCTGCAAGATCAATGGATATTGCAGTAAATCAAGACAATCTTGCATTAGCAATAGGATCTAGAGGCCAGAATATTCGCCTTGCATCCAAATTAGTTGGATGGGATCTAAATATTATCAGCAGTGAAGAAGCGGAAGCTAAAGAGAAAGTTGATCAAACTGAATTTCTTGGAAGTTTAATGGAAAGCCTATCTGTTGAGGAAGAAATAGCTGAAGGTCTTGTAGCCGCAGGTTTAAATACATTTGATGATATCGCATATGCTGAGGATGCAGTACTTGCTAAAATCATTACTGATTCAGCTGAAATGGAAAGAGTTAAATCTACAGCTGAAGATGCTGCATTAATGGAGGCGATGGGAGAAATATCAGCAGAAGAAGAAGATGCAGAGTCATTAGCTGATCTTGATATTAGTGAAGAAAATCTTTCTAAATTATCAGCTAAAGCTATTAAAAATAAAGATGATTTAGCGGAACTAGCTGTTGATGAACTTCAGGATATTATTGAAATAAGTAATGAAGATGCATCAGCACTTATTATGAAAGCAAGAGAACATTGGTTTAATTAAAAGAGGGTACTTATTTTGGCTTTAACTGTTAAAGATTTTTCAAAGGTTTTAAAAATTTCCGAATCAGCTTTGCTTGAGAGAATGCAAAATGCAGGCTTATCTCATAAGTCTGCTTCAGATGAAATCACTCCTGCAGATAAATCTGCTCTATTGAGATCATTAAAGAATAGAAAATCTCAGACTCCACCCACCTCTCCAGATTCTGGAATTAAGGTTGTCTCCAAAGGTAAAACTATTGCTGAAGGTGATGCGCCAAAGAGTTACTCAGATAATATTGAGGCAAAAAGAGCTGCTGCATCAGAACAATTAAAAGAGCAGCAGAAAAAACGTGAAGATCAAATTAAAGAATCAGCAAGATTAAAGAAAGAAGAAAGAGAAAAGCAACTTGTAGCCAGAAAAGAAGCCCCAGTTCAACCTAAAGTAAATATAAAAGATCAGCTTTCAAGGGCTTCTAAAGAATATAGCAGAAAAGAATTAAGAGGTGCTCGAAATACTGATGCTGAACATCAATTTGAAGCGCCAACAAAAGCAAAAGCTAAGACTGTAGACGTGCCTGAGACAATTCAAGTAGGAGAACTTGCTAAGCTTATAGCTGTTAAAGGAGGCTTAGTTGTTAAAGAGTTAATGAGTCTAGGGGTAGCTGCAACAATCAATGATGCAATTGATCAAGAAACAGCAATCTTAGTTTTAGAGGAAATGGGTCATATAGGCAATCCATTAAAATCAGACAATGTTGAAGAAGAAATTGCGAGTTTGATTACTTATTCTGATGAAATGAAAACAAGGGCACCAGTTGTAACTGTCATGGGTCATGTTGATCATGGAAAAACTACCTTATTAGACTTTATAAGAGAGTCAAAAGTTGTTGATGGAGAAGCGGGTGGTATTACGCAGCACATTGGAGCTTATCAAGTTGATACCTCTAAAGGCCTAATTACTTTTATAGACACTCCTGGACATGCTGCTTTCTCATCTATGCGTGCAAGGGGAGCAAATACTACTGATATAGTAATTCTAGTAGTAGCCGCAAATGATGGAATTATGCCACAAACCGAAGAGGCCATTAATCACGCTAAGGCAGCAGGAGTATCAATTGTTGTAGCAATCAATAAAATAGATTTACCTGATACTGATATTGAAAAAGTTAAAGGTGATTTAGCTGGCAAAGACCTTATTCCTGAAGATTGGGGAGGAACTATTCAGATGGTTCCAGTATCAGCAATTACAGGCGAAGGCGTAGATAAACTTCTTGAAAGCGTTTACCTTGAATCTGAATTATTAGAACTTAAATCTCATTTTGACGGCCCTGCTCAAGGAGCCGTTATTGAATCTGAATTAGATAAATTTAGAGGACCTGTTTCAACTTTCTTAGTTCAAAACGGAACATTAAAGTTAGGAGATATAGTAGCTTCAGGTAATGCAGTAGGAAAAATTAAAAGCATTATTAACAGTGATGGTAAAAAACTAAAAACTGCAGGACCTTCTTTTGCAGTAGAGGTTCTTGGATTAAATTCAGTACCTAGTGCTGGAGACCAATTCCAAGTGGTTGATAGTGATAAAAAAGCTAGAGAAATTGCAGAATTTAGAGTTAATAAAGAAAAAGAAAGAAAGCAGTTAAAGCAAAGAGATGCAGGTTTGAATATTTTTGAAACCATGGGGCAAGAATCTAAAAAAATACTAAACGTAATTGTTAAGACTGATGTTGTCGGAACTTCAGAAGCTATTATTAATGCGTTACATGATCTTGGTACAGACCTTGCTAAGGTGAAGATAGTATCTAGTGGTGTTGGCGGTATATCTGAATCAGATGCTAATTTAGCATTAGCCGTTAATTCTATTATTCTTGGTTTTAATGTTAGAGCAGATAATGCAGCTAAAAAAATTATCGAAGAAGAGTCAATTGATTTAACATATCACAGCATTATCTATGAGTTGCTTGATGATATAAAAGCTAAATTAAGCGGTCTATTAGATCCAATAATAAGAGAAGAGATTGTTGGTACTGCTGAAGTATTAGAGGTATTCAGTTCTCCAAAATTTGGTCAAATTGCTGGTTCTATGGTTCTAGAAGGCTCTGTATTCAGAAATAAACCCGTAAGAGTTTTAAGAGACGAAATTGTAATTTTTGAAGGTGAATTAGATTCACTTCGAAGGTTTAAAGATGATATAGCTGAAGTAAAAAATGGAACTGAGTGTGGAATTGGAATTAAAAATTATAAAGATATTAAGGCTGGTGACAAAATAGAAGTTTTTGATAGAAAAGTAGAGGCTCAGACTCTTTAGATAATTGCATGTCATCTATCAGGGCTCAAAAAGTTAGTGATTTTCTTAGAAAAGAAATCTCTCTTCTTATCTCCACAGAGATAAATGATCCAAGATTAAAAAATATAAATATCACTGCTGTAAAAGTATCCTCTGATATTGGTCAGGCTACAGTCTTTTATACAATATTCCGTCAGGAAGATACTGAAATCAATACCGAAATACCACCTAAAATACTAGAAAAATTAAGCGGCATGCTTAGATCTAGATTATCAAAAATTATGAAAATTAGAAGAGTGCCCAAGCTATCTTTTAGATTTGACGAGAGCATTGAATACTCGAGTAACATTGAAGAACTTCTTAATAATTTAAAATAATGGATGGCTTCTTTCTTGTAAAAAAAGAGAAAGGCATTTCATCCAATGGTGTTGTTCAAGGAATTAAACGCAAATTTTCTTTTAATAAAGTTGGTCACTTAGGAACACTTGATCCTATGGCCACCGGGTTACTAATTATTGCAGTCAATAAGGCTACAAAATTTTCATCCTATTTCTTAAACGAAATAAAAACTTACTCTGCAGGAGTAACTTTAGGAAGTTCCTCAGATACTGATGATGCTGAGGGTAATATTGTTTTAGTTTCTGATGATCTACCAGAAACAGAGAGGGTTATTTTAGCTTTAAATAGTTTTCTAGGAAAATCTCTTCAGCAAGCGCCTTTTTATTCTGCTTTGAAGCATAAAGGAAAGCCTTTATATAAATATGCCAGAGAGGGAGAATTAATAACAAAGCCACCTAGAGATATTACAGTTATAGATATCAGTCATATTGATTATCAAAAGCCACTACTCTCTTTTGATATTACTTGCTCTAAAGGGACTTATATAAGAGCCATAGCTAGAGATATTGGAAACTTGTTGAGTTGTGGCGGACATCTTTCGAAGTTAGAGCGAATTCAGCAGGGGTGTTTTAAAATTGATGCTGCAAAGTTTATTAAAGATATTCCTATAGAAGAGATGATTTCTATAGAAAATGCTTTTCCTGAATTAAATCATATTGAATTAAATGAATTAGAAACAAAGGTATATCAAAATGGCGGAAGGGTTGAATCTATAAAAGGCCATGAGGAAATATCAAAAATATATTCGTATAGTAAAAAATTTATAGGATTAGGCAAAATCGATGAGTCTGGTTTAAAGCTCAAACAGCTTGTTTAATGTCTTATTTAGTAATAAGCTACGCGCTCAGACTTTAGATATACGAGGTTTGACTTCAATTAATACAAGTATATCAAGGAAAAAAATGGCTCTATTAGCAGAAGAAAAAGCAGGTATTGTAAGTAAATTTCAAAAAAGTGACTCAGATACTGGTTCTCCAGAGGTTCAGATAGCTCTTTTAACTGAAAATATTAATAAACTACAAAGCCACTTCAAAGAACATAAAAAAGATCATCATTCCAGAACTGGTTTGATCAGAATGGTTAATCTTAGAAGAAAACTTCTTGCATACTTAAAACGTAAAGATCAAGAAAGCTATCTTAAAACTATCAAGACGCTCGAATTACGCGGATAAAATAATAAATTATAAAAAAGGAATATTGTGGAAAAAAATAAATTAGAAGCTTCAACAGTAGAATTTGCTTATGGCAATAAAACTGTAAAATTAGAAACACATAAAATAGCTAGACAAACTACAGGTGCTGTTTTAGTAACAATAGATGACTTGGTTGTTCTTACTACTGTTGTAGCAAGAAAAGAAGCAGATCCAAAAAAGGATTTCTTCCCTTTAGCAGTTTTCTATCAAGAAAAATTTTATGCAACTGGATCTATTCCAGGTGGATTTTTTAAGAGAGAAGCTCGTCCAACAGAAAAAGAAACATTAACATCAAGACTAATTGATAGACCAGTTAGACCTCTTTTCCCTGAAGGGTTTAAAAATGAAGTTCAGGTATTCTGTACTGTTTTATCTTCAGGAAAAGACTATAACCCTGATATAGCTTCTATGATTGGAACTTCAGCTGCTCTTTGTGTTGCAGGTGTTCCATTTGATGGCCCAATGGGTGCAGCAAGAGTTGGATTCGTTGATGGTAATTATGTTTTAAACCCTTCTTATGTAGAATTAGAAGATTCTCTACTAGATATGGTCGTAGCAGGAACTGAAGAAGCGGTATTAATGGTTGAGTCTGAAGCAAAAGAATTAAGTGAAGATCTAATGCTTGGAGCTGTTCTATTTGCACATCAAGAAATGCAAGCTGTTATTAAAGGCTGTCAAGAATTAAAAGATAAAGCAGGAAAAGAAGACTGGGTAGTTAAAGCTGATGAAGAAACACCTGTTTTCTATGAAGCATTAAAAGAGAAGTATGCAATCTCAATTGAAGAAGCTTTTAAATTAGCTGACAAGACTGAGAGAACTGAAGCTTTAAGCATTATCAAAAATTCTATTGTTGATGATCATGAGGATCTAGATGATATGCAGATGTCAAAAGTCATGGGTGCGTTTAAAAAACTTGAATCACATGTTGTTAGAACAAATATTATACAAAATAAACCTAGAATTGATGGAAGAGATCAGGATACAGTAAGACCTATTTATGTTGAGACTGGTCTTCTGCCTAAAGCGCATGGTTCTGCTTTGTTTACTAGAGGAGAGACTCAAGCTTTAGTGGTAGCAACCTTGGGATCTACAAGAGATGCTCAAAGAATCGAATCTATAGAAGGTCAAGATACTGACCCTTTCATGCTGCATTATAATTTCCCAGCATATAGTGTTGGTGAGATTGGAATGCCACTTGGACCAAAAAGAAGAGAAATTGGTCATGGTAATCTTGCAAAAAGAGCTATTAAAGCTGTTCTGCCCGATAGTGATGAATTTGGTTACACTCTTAGGGTTGTTGGTGAAATTACTGAGTCTAATGGATCTAGTTCAATGGCAACAGTTTGTGGCACATCATTATCATTGATGGATGCAGGAGTCCCTTTAACAAGTCCAGTTGCTGGAATAGCTATGGGTCTTATTAAAGAAGGTGATGATTTTGCTGTTCTTACAGATATTTTAGGAGATGAAGATCACCTTGGTGATATGGACTTTAAAGTAGCTGGAACTGCAACAGGAATTACAGCACTTCAAATGGATATAAAGATACAAGGTATCAATGAAGCCATTATGGAAGTTGCTCTAACTAAAGCTAAAGTTGCTAGAAATCATATTTTAGGTGAAATGAATGCAGTTATAAGTAAACCAAAAGAATTATCTGAGCATACACCGGCAATGAAAAAGTTTGTTGTCCACACTGACAAAATTAAAGAAATTATTGGTAAAGGTGGAGCGGTTATTAAGGGTATGCAAGAGAAAACTGGTGCAACTGTTGATGTAAGTGATGATGGAACTGTAGCAGTATTTGGACAGACTCAAAGCGCAATGCTTGCAGCAGTTGAAATTATTGAAGGCATTATTGAAGATCCGGAACTTAATAAAGTTTACACAGGTACTGTTGTAAAAATTGTTGAATTTGGTGCTTTTGTAAATATTCTTCCAGGTAAAGATGGTTTACTTCATATTTCAGAAATAGCAGAAGAAAGAACTGAAGATGTAAATGCTGTTTTAAAAGAAGGTCAAGAAATTGAAGTTAAGCTCATAGGTTTTGATCGTGGAAAAATGAAATTATCCAAGAAAGCATTACTTAATAAAGAATAATTTAAATGTCAAATTTTGCAACTATTTTTTATATATAAAATTTGATCCTTTTATCTTTTTATGGTCTTATATAGACTGAATTTATATATAAAACCCGAATAGGGGGAGTTAATATGGATAATGCATGGAGAATGATAGGTGACTTAGTTAGTAATTTAACTAGTGTTATAACAGGTATCTTAGGACTAGGAATCGTTGGAGCTTTAGCTTTTGGTGATGTTCTTGGACTAGATGTAATTGGTAATATAACTGCACTAGTTAGTCAATTGGCTACTGATGGTGTTGTAGGACTTCTTGTTTTAGCAGTGCTAATGAGCCTTGTTAAGTAACAACTTAACCTTTTGTTAAGAGAAGCTTAGGCTTCTCTTAACATTTTAATAAAATGAACTTAAAAGTCACACTAACCAGCCTAACAGCCTTTTTAAATAAGGTAACCAAATTATTAATACCACTTGTTTTAGCATCACTATTGCTAGGTATTATCTTTGGAACATCCACTCCATTTGTAGGGGATGTGTATAAGAATGTAGCAGATATATTAAATATGCTTGGAGAAGATGCTCTTCTTGCTTTAATATCTGTGGTTATAATTCTTGCTTACTTAAAGAAAGACTAAGTTAGATAAATTCTTACTTGATAAAAAAAGACTCCTTCTTTTTTTCGACCTCATACCTATATTCAAAATTAAGCCTTAAGGCATTTTTTACTTTTTATGAATTATGGTGGTTATGGGTGGACTTGAACCACCGACCCCGGCATTATGAATGCCGTGCTCTAACCAGCTGAGCTACATAACCATTCGTAGAATGATAGTTCCTAAAATTTAAGAGTCAATATCTTTGTTTAATTAACCTTAAACATTAAATTTAAAATGAATCACATCTCCATCGTTAACAATATAATCTTTTCCTTCTAGACGCCACTTACCATTCTCTTTGGCTCCAGCTTCTCCTTTGTTAGCAATGTAATCATTAAAAGCAATAACCTCTGCTTTTATAAAACCTCGCTCAAAGTCTGTATGAATAACACCTGCTGCATTTGGAGCTGAGGCATTTAATGGGATGGTCCATGCTCTTATTTCTTGAGGACCAGCAGTAAAGTATGTTTGAAGACCAAGTATTTCATAACCTTTAAATATAACTTTATTTAACACAGGCTCATCCATACCCATTAATTCCAGATACTCACTTTTTTCTTCTTCCTCTAGTAAGGCTATTTCTTGTTCAATTTTTATAAATGTTGGAACGACATCATGGTGAAGTTTTTTTGCAAAATTCTCAAGATTAGAAAGCAATTCTTTTGATTTTTTATCATCTGATACATTCGCAATATAAAACATTGGCTTGACGGTTAAAAGATGCAGGCTCTTAACAAAAATATTTTCTTCTTCATTGAAATTTTCTAGAGATATAAAATTGCCTGATTCAAGTTCACTCTTAATGTTAATTAGTATCTCATGGTCCTTTTTATTTTGTTGATCAGGAGTTTTTAAAAGCTTTTCCGTCTTTAGTAAGCGTTTTGAAATTGATTCAAGATCAGCAAATATTAATTCAAGATTGATTATTTCAGCATCACGAACAGGATCAACAGATCCATCTACGTGTGTAATATTTTGATCCTCAAAACACCTTACTACGTGAGCAAGAGCTTGCATCTCTCTTATATTTGATAAGAATGCATTACCAAGACCTTCACCTTGAGATGCTCCTTTAACTAATCCAGCTATATCAACTAGATCTAGAGTAGTAGGTATTATTTTTTTAGATATTACAATTTCTTGAAGCATGTCTAAGCGTTTATCTGGTAGAGGGACTATGCCCACATTTGGTTCTATTGTGCAAAATGGAAAATTTTCAGCAGGAATCGCTGATTTTGTTAGCGCATTGAATAGGGTGGACTTACCAACATTAGGAAGACCTATAATTCCACATTTAAATCCCATATCGTTATGAGTGAAGTTTTAATTGAGCTTCAGAGAATTTCCTTTCACAGATAAGGTCAAACACCCTATTAAGATCAAAAAAACTGTTCTCTATAAGATCCTTGTCTTTAGGTTTAAATTTGCTCAAAACCCAATTTGATACATCTCCTTTATCTCCAGGATGACCAATGCCAATTCTAATTCTATAAAAGTCTTTTGAACCAATTTTTTCAAATATATCTTTAAGTCCGTTGTGACCTCCGTGGCCTCCACCAAGTTTAATTTTTACCTCTCCAGGATTAAGATCTAAGTCATCATGTAAAACTACTAAGTTGTCGCTAGATATGTCGGAGTAACGAATTATTTTTTGTAAGGTTTTACCTGTATTGTTTACGTAGTTAGTCGGCATGACCCAGAGAATTTTGTTTTCGTGAGATGTAGCAATCTTTGCTTCGAGTTTATCTTTTAAAATAAATTCAAGGCTGTGATCAAGAGAAATTCTAGCTAACCAATCTTTACCTACATTATGTTTTGTTTCATTATATTTAGCACCAGGATTACCAATGCCGACAAAACACAATTTAGACACTTCTAGCCTTCTTCAGATCCTTCATCAGGAGCTTCAGCGTCACTTGATGCATCAGTACCATCTTCGCCTTCTGAAGCCTCAGCCTCACCTTCATCCTCAATAGGATCTTCTTCAACAGCCTTAGGAGCGTTAACCGAAACAACCATCTGATCTTGACCATCTTCCAGGCCTGATATTTCTGCACCCTCGGGTAGCATCAATTCAGTTAATCTGATCGCTTCTCCAAGAGGAATATTTGCAACATCAACTTCAATAGCTTCAGGAATATTTCCTGCAAGACAAAGAACCTCAATTTCACGTAATAATTTAGTTAGAATTCCACCTTCTACTTTTACTCCAATACATTCTTCTTCATTAATGAATCTGAAAGGCACGACAACTTTTAGTTTTGTTTTGCTTGATACTCTTAAAAAATCTGCATGTAAAAATTTACCTTTTGCTGGATCCCTTTGAAGCTCTTTTAAAACAACTTTTTCTTCTTTGTCACCAATTTTTATTTTTAGAACCTGAGTATAAAAGAGCTCATTCTCTGAAGCCTTAGTAAGCTCATTTAAAGGTAATTTAATATTTTCACCCGGCAGTGCATTTCCGTAAATAACAGCTGGGATCATCACATCAATTTTCCTTATTACTCTTGCCTTGTTTGATCCTGTTCTTTCTCTAGGATCTGCATTTAAAATTATTTCTTGTGTCATATTTGCCTCTTATCTATGTAAACATCGCGCTTAGCGACTCTTCATTGCTTAATCTTCTAATACACTCAGCAATTGTTGGAGCTAGTGAAATGACGCGTATTTTACTGCATTTTTTACCATCTTGGGACAAAGGAATGGAATTAGTTACAACTAATTCATCCATTGAAGAATTAGCAATACGTTCAATTGCAGGACCTGATAAAACAGGATGAGTAATATAAGCTTTAACGCTTGCAGCACCTTCTTTTTTTAGAGCCTCGACAGCATTACATAAAGTGCCAGCTGTATCGATAATATCATCAGGAACAATGCATATTTTTCCTTTAACATCACCAATAATATTCATAACTTCTGATTCATTCGCTGCAGCTCTTCTTTTATCAATAATTGCTAATTCAGCGCCATCTAGTTGTTTTGCTAAAGCTCTAGATCTAACAACACCACCGACATCAGGAGATACTACAACAACATCTGCCATATTTCCTTTGCTTTGAATCTTTATGTCTTGAACCATTAGGCCAGTTGCATAGACATTATCAGCAGGCATATCAAAGAAACCCTGAATAGTTTCAGAGTGTAAATCTACTGTTAAAACTCTATCAATACCAACGCTGCCGAACATATCTGCAACAACTTTAGCACTTATAGGAACTCTTGCTGATCTTACTCTTCTATCTTGGCGAGCATATCCATAATATGGGACTACAGCTGTTATTCTTGATGCTGAAGACCTTTTTAATGCATCTGCAAGCAACATTATCTCCATAAGGTTTTTATTTGTTGGCGAGCATGTTGGCTGAATAATAAAAGTATCATGACCTCTAACATTCTCTTGGATTTCTACTTTAATTTCTCCATCAGAAAAATATCCAATATCAGCAGAAGATATCTGCATGCCTAAAATATCAGCAACATCATTTGCTAAATCAGGGTTTGCAGTTCCTGTAAAGATATCTAAATTAGGCTTACTTATCATAGTTACAAATTATACCAAAATTGGTTGGGGTGGGAGGATTCGAACCTCCGCATATCTGGATCAAAACCAGATGCCTTACCGCTTGGCTACACCCCATTGTTATTTCATACCTCTTAAGGGTGAATATTGTATAGCTTCAGTTAAAAAGAATCTCCAATTAATAGGTATTATTTGCATTATTTTTTTTAATTTATCTGAATGTTTATATGGAATAAACATAGTAGAGCCGGTTCCCGTTAAATGAATATCAAATGACGAAATATTTTTCTTATAAAATAAATTTATTTCAGGATACTTATAAAGTACAGAGACTAAAAATGAGTTTTGCATGTCCATATTTTCAGCAAGAGGTAGATTTATTCCCTTTGAATAATATTCAAACATTTCTTTGGTTGAGATACTGATGTTTGGACATATGAGTACATATTTTTCTTGATTAAATTTCTTTGATCTAAATTGATCTCCAATACCAGAAACATAAGCATTTTCTCCATGAATAAAGAAAGGCACATCCGCTCCTAAACTTTTCCCTCTTTTTACCATTTCAGAATAAGAAATATCTAGACCCCACATTTTATTGAGCCCTAATAGCACAGAAGCTGCATTTGAACTTCCACCCCCAAGACCGGCCCCAATCGGGATATTCTTTTTAAGCTTTATCTCAATTCCATTATCGATCTTGTAGTCCTTTTTAAGATCATTGATTGCTTTTAGAATAATATTATCTTCAGATTTAATTATTGATGGTTCGCATTGGATTATAACTTCTGATGAATCTATATCCGACATCTCTATATTGTCGAATAAGTCTATAAGTTGAAATGCGGAATCTAAATCATGAAATCCATCAGGTCTTTTGTTTAAAACTCTCAGATAAAGGTTTATTTTTGCTGGTGATTGAAGATTAAGGCTACCCATAAGTAGATATTACCCCTTTAACAGAATCACTTCCGGCTTTAATCTTTATTAAAATAGAGCCTTTTTTCTCATACAAACACTCAAAATAAATTGTATTATTTTTTAAATTTCTTATGTTATTTTGAGCCTTATCTTTGTCTAAACATGCAGAAATAAGATTGAAATACTCTGCTGAATCTAAAGATTCAATAAGCTCCTTAATATCAATACTGGACTTAGGTACAACAGATATACCCTCTAATTTATCAATTGTTACATTAAGAACATTTCCTAATAAAGGTTTATTAACCTGTATAATGATCGCATCCGATGAGGGAAATATTGCGATATTAAAATTCGAATTTTTATTATTTTGAGTAAGAGTAAATTTACCAATATATTTTTCCTCTAAAAATTGGAATTGGTTTACTGAAGCGCATGAAACCAAAAATAACAGAAATGCTATTGAGAAACTTTTAAAGATGAATTTGCAGCTATTTGGCATAAATCATAAAACCTCTGATGTCTCCGAGAGAGAAAGATTTATTATAGATGAGTCTACTCAGATTTTTTTAGAAAATTACTTAAAAGAAAAATTTCCAAATCAAATTGAATCTTTCTTTGGGCTCTCAACTTGTAATAGAACTGAATTCTTCTTCATCGCCAATGATGAACAGATAGATGAAATCTTTCATTCCATTAAGCATGCTTTGGATATTAATCAAATCCCAGATTCACATTTCTATTTTTTTAATAATAATGACGCATTTATTCATATGTGCAAAGTTGCATGTGGAATAGATTCTCAGGTTGTAGGAGAGCAGGAAATATTTGGTCAATTCAAAAGCGCTTATAAGATTGCTGATGACCTCGGCTTAATCAAATCAAGGCTCAGATTGTATATAGACAAGACTCTTGAAATCTCTAAGAAGATCAGGACCTCAACTAAAATTGGCATTAACCCTTTATCAGTCAGTGGATTGGCTCTTAATTTAGTTAAAAGAATCTTTGAAAAACCTGAAAATCAAAAGGTTCTTATTGTTGGTGGTGGAGAAATGGCCAAGCTTATTATTGAAACTCTATACAAATCTGGTATCAGAGACATTAGTGCAATTAATCGGAGCATTAAAGTAATGAATATTACTGATACCTTTAATGTTATTCCTATGCCTTTATCCTCATCCCATAAGGCTTTAGAAGATGCTGATATCATAATTACTTCAGCCACAACCACTGTTCCAATTATTGGCAAAGGAGCTGTTGAAAGCGCTCTCCAGATTCGAAAAAATAAACCTATGTTATTTATAGATCTAGCTGTCCCTAGAAATATTGAATCAGAAATAAAGCTACTAGAGCAGGTTTACCTATTTTCAATTGATGACATAGAAAAAATTACTAAAGATAATTTTGGTGAACGTCTTGCTGAGGCTGAAAAAGCTTCAAACATGATCGTCCATGAAGTTGAGTTAGCTCAAAAAGAAATTTCTAATAAATTAAAAAGAGCTTCTATGAGAAGTGAACTTCAAGAGTTACTAGAATCTTTTTCAAATGAAGACATTTCATTACTTAGAAATCAAGTAGTAAATAATGGTGATTTAGGTAATTTAATTATAGAAAAAGCAAAAGAAAAAGGATTCTCGGAATCAATTAGAGATATTAAGGCAATTGATAATCATGCAATTAGAGAAATCGTTAAAGGATTAATAAAAGATGCATAATTCAATGCTAATAAAGCTGCAAAAACTTAAAGAGAGATTGGGTGAAATACAAGATGCACTTGTTGACTCAGACACTGTGAAAAATATTGAAAAATACACTCAATTAAATAAAGAATTTTCTGAATTAAAACCAATTGTAGAAATATTTGATCAATATAACGAAACAGTAGCTCGATATGAGGGTGCAACTTCCTTGCTTGAATCAGATGATGATGAAATGAAAGAACTTGCCCAGATTGAAATAGAGGAATCACAGCAAGAATCTGAAGGCTTTGAAAGAGATCTAAAATTCATGCTCTTACCAAAAGACTCAGCAGATGATGGTTCTGCTTATTTAGAAATTCGTGCTGGAGCAGGTGGTGATGAGGCTGGAATTTTTGCTGGAGATTTATTTAGAATGTATACAAGACTTGCAGAAAGAGAAGGGTGGGGTTTTGAAGTTATTAATACCAGACCTGCTGAGCAAGGAGGCCTAAAAGAAGCTGTTGCTAAGTTAACAGGAAAAGCTGTTTTTAAAGTTATGAAATTTGAATCTGGAGTTCATAGAGTTCAAAGGGTTCCTGAAACAGAATCTCAAGGAAGAATTCATACCTCCACCTGTACTGTAGCAATTCTTCCAGAAACTGAAGAAATCCAAGATGTAGATATTGCAAAGTCTGATTTAAGAGTTGATACCTATAGAGCATCTGGAGCAGGAGGACAGCATGTTAATAAAACAGATTCTGCTGTTCGTTTAACACATATTCCAAGTGGGTTGGTTGTAGAGTGTCAGGATGGCAGATCGCAACATAAGAATAAAGAAAAAGCTTTGTCACTACTAAGCGCCAAACTAAAGCAAAGAGATCTTGAAGAGCAGCAAGAGAGTATAGCCAGCGAAAGAAAGGTTTTAGTTGGAACTGGTGATAGAAGTGAAAAAATAAGAACATACAATTTTCCTCAGGGAAGAATGACTGATCACCGAATAAAGCTAACTCAGCATAATCTAGATCAAATTATGGATGGTGATATTAAAAGTATTTGTGATGCACTATTGTCTGAAAATCAATTGGCAATGCTATCGCAACTTGAGGAAGAGTGATCACTATTGTCAGCATCCTTAAATACATATAAAGAAAATATAAAGATACTTGAATCAAGTATTCCAGGTATAAGTAATAATTTTAGATTCTATTTAAAAAAAGCTCTTAAATACTCTGATGCTGTTGTTATCCTTAACGACGATATTGATATACCAGCAGATGAAGTAGCGCTAATTGAGGATTTTATAGATCTTTCAATAAAAAAAATCCCAATTGAGTACATATTGAATGATTCTGAATTTTACGGAAGACATTTTTATGTAGATAAAAGAGTTCTAATTCCAAGGGATGAGACTGAGTTATTGGTCGATGTTTTGATTAATTATGATATTCAGAGAAATTCTAAAATAATAGATCTAGGAACTGGATCAGGCTGCATAGGAATTTCTATTGCTTTAGAGATGCCAGAATCAAAAGTAATTGGTGTTGATAAATATCTTGATGCAATAGATGTAGCTAAGAAAAATAAGCAAATGCACCAGGCTTCAAATTTTGATTTAAAGCATTCTGATTGGCTATCCAATGTAAATGAATCTGATTTTGATGTAGTTATATCTAACCCACCTTATATTGATCCAGATGATTTACATTTAAAAAACCTAGTTCATGAACCTAAATCTGCTTTAGTCTCATCAGATAATGGGCTTTCAGATTTTAAGAAAATATCGTCACAAGCATTTAAAAAATTAAAAAAAAACGGCATTCTTATGTTTGAACATGGATATAATCAAGCAGATCAAGTTCAAGAGATTATGGAATTGAGTAACTTTAATGAAATTGAGACTTTTAAAGATTATCAACTTCATCCTAGAATAACTATAGGCAAAAAATTAGCTTGATTATATAATTTAAAGAAATATAAATAGGGGAAAGAATATGAGTGGAGATATGCAAAGATGGACGCCTAATGTTGCAAGCATTATTGAGCATGCCAATGAATTTCATCCAACAAAAGAAGTTATTAGTAGAATGGTTTCAGGTGAAGTTCATAGAACAAATTATGCAGAAGTTTGTGTGAGATCTAGAAAGCTTGCTTCAGCTTTAGAAAAAGATGGTTATAAGAAAGGTGATGTTATAGCTACATTAGCCCTAAACACTTACAGGCATTTAGAGATGTATTATGGTATTTCAGGAATGGGCGCAATCTGCCATACCTTAAATTTCAGACTTCACCCTGAACAGGCTGTTTATATTATCAATCATGCGGATGATAAGATTATTTTTTGTGAGGCTCCCTTTATTCCAATAATGGAAGGACTTAAAGATCAACTCACATGTGTTGAAAAATATATCATTCTTTGTGATGAATCAGAAATGCCTGAAACAGCATTAAAAAATGCAATTTCCTACGAAGAGTATATAAGCAGTGGAGATGAGGATTATGAATGGCCAGCAATGGATGATGATGCTGCCTGTGGACTTTGCTATACCTCAGGAACTACTGGAAATCCTAAAGGTGTTCTTTATTCACATAAATCAAATATTCTGCATGCTCAAGCATCTTTAAACGCTATGCCGATTGGCCCTGATGAAACAATACTTATGGTTGTTCCTTTATTCCATGTTCTTGCTTGGGGTATTCCTTATTATGGACCTATGAATGGATCTAAGCTTGTAATGCCTGGCATGCAAATGGAAGGCGAACCTTTATATGACCTCATTGATAAAGAAGAGGTTACTTTGGCTTTTGGTGTGCCTACTATTTGGATGGGATTACTTACCTATTGTAGAGACAATAATAAGATTTTAACTTCAGTAAGAAATACTATTATTGGAGGCTCAGCACTCTCTCTTCCAACTCTTCAAGAATTTGATGAAGTTCATGATGTAAATGTTATTCATGCTTGGGGTATGACAGAAATGAGTCCTCTAGGTACTATAAATGTTCCCACTCCAGAGATGGAGAATATGGGTAAAGAAGAAAAATATGCAATTCAATTAAAACAAGGCAAACCAATCTATGGTGTTGAACTCAAAGTTGTAGATGATGCTGGAATTGAACTTCCTAAAGACGGAGAATCTCAAGGTCATTTAATGGTGAGAGGAGCTTGGATTCTGCAAAAATATTTTAAAGCAGAAAACGATGCTGTCGATAAGGATGGATGGTTTGATACCGGAGATATTTCTGTTCTAGATCAAGATGGTTATATGATTATTAAAGATAGAGCTAAGGACGTTATCAAGTCTGGAGGAGAGTGGATAAGCTCCATTGATTTAGAGAATGCTGCTTTTGGACATCCTGATATTGCAGAAGCTTGTGTTGTAGGTATTCCTCATCCGAAGTGGGATGAAAGACCAATGTTATTTGTAGTTACAAATGATGGCGAGCCAATTGAAAAAGAAAGCATATTAGAATTTCTTACTTCAAAAGTTGCTAAATGGTGGCTTCCTGATGAAATCATTTTCTTAAAAGAATTACCACATGGGGCTACTGGAAAACTTCAGAAATTTGAGCTTAGAGACGAATATAATAATTACTACATGGAGAAATAATATGTTACATATCATCAACCCCTCTGACATTGAATCAGTTATTGGTAAGGAAGTTGGAACTTCTGATTGGATAACTATTGATCAAGAAAGAATAGATAAATTTGCTGATGCAACAATGGATCATCAATTCATTCATGTTGATCCAGAACAAGCTAAACCAATATTTGGCTCTACTATAGCTCACGGCTTCCTTTCTTTATCCCTTGTCGCTGGCATACCTTTTCAGCAAGAAATAGGAATGATTTTAGAAGGAACAAAAATGGGATTAAATTACGGTTTGGATAAAGTAAGATTTTTAAGTCCAGTTCCTGTAGATTCAGAAGTAAGAATAGTAATGAAATGTCTTAGTATTACAGAGAAAAATCCTGGTCAATTTTTAGCTAAAAATGAAGTAACAATGGAAATTAAAGGCGTTGATAAGCCTGCATTTGTTGCTGAGACTCTCAGTATGTTTATTGTTTAACTAACTATTTAATAATTTCTTTAAAATCTTGTTGACGCCTTGAGGATTGGCTTTACCTTGAGTTTCTTTCATTACCTGGCCTACAAAGAAACCAAATAACCTGTCTTTTCCGCCCTTATAAGCATTAACTTGATCAGGATTTGCATCAATAATTTTTTTAGCAATATCTTCTAAAACTGATTCATCCTGAATTTGTACTAAACCTTTCTCTTCAATAATTGCATCAATATCATTTCCTGAAATCCAAACCTCCTCAAGAACAGATTTAGCAATTTTTCCTGAAATAGTATTATCTGAGATTCTTTCAATTAGTTTTGCAAAATTAATTGAAGATAATTTTGATTCCTCAATACTTATATTATCTTTATTTAATAGAGCACTCACATCTCCCACAAGCCATTTAGCTATAAGGCTAGAGTCTTTTGTCTTTTCTGATGCATCTTCAAAGAGATTAGCCATCGCTTTAGAGGAAGCAAGAATCTTTGCCTCAGATTCTTCTAAATTATGCTCATTAACAAACCTTATCTCTTTTTGCTTAGGTAGTTCGGGTAGAGTGCTTTTTATTTCTTCCAGCTCATTGTCTGAAATAACTACTGGAAGTAAATCTGGTTCAGGGAAATATCTATAATCATTTGCAGCTTCTTTTGAACGCATAGATCTTGTTTCATTCTTTACGCTATCATACAGCCTGGTTTCTTGAACAATACTCTCACCTTTTTCTAATAGTTTTATCTGTCTCGCCACTTCAAAATGAATGGCTCTTTCAATAAATTTAAATGAATTAATATTTTTAATCTCAGCTCTAGTTCCAAGAATAGCATCATCGACTTTCTTAACAGATACATTTACATCGCAACGCATAGATCCTTGAGACATATTCCCATCACAAATATCCAAGAAAGTAACAAGTTGATGAATCGCTTTAAAGTATGCAACTGCTTCTTTAGCATTAGATATTTCTGGCTCTGAAACTATTTCTAATAAGGGAGTCCCTGCTCTATTTAAATCAATCCCAGTTTCCCCATCAAATAAATCATGAATAGATTTACCGGCATCTTCTTCTAAATGGGCCCTTGTAATATTAATAAGCTTTTCACTACCATCAACATTAATAACAATTGAGCCTTTTCCAACAATAGGTTTCTCCATTTGAGTAATTTGATAACCTTTAGGCAGATCTGGATAAAAATAATTTTTTCTATCAAACATAGATACTTGATTTATTTCAGCATTTGTTGCCAGGCCAAATCTGATAGCTTTATAAAAAGCCTCTTTATTAGCGACAGGGAGAACTCCAGGAAGACCAAGATCAATTAAATCTACTTGTGTATTAGGTTCCGATCCAAAACTAGTAGATGCACCTGAAAAAAGCTTCGTTTTAGTTGATAGCTGAACATGAACCTCTAACCCTATTACAGTTTCCCAAGTCATTATTTAGCCTCCAATGATGGAGTCTTAAGATGCCAGTCAGTCGTCATTTGAAAATTATGAGCAACATTAAAAAGTAGACTTTCTTGTAATGAATTTGCAATTAATTGTAATCCTAAAGGTTTATTATCTACATGCCCATTTGGAATGGATATTCCAGGGAGTCCAGCCAAGTTTGCTGGAACAGTAAATAAATCTTCAAGATACATCTCTATGGGATCACTCATAGAGCCTGCTTCGAAAGCAGCCCCTCTTGTTGTCGGAGACATAATTAAATCGACTTTTTCAAATGCATTATCAAAGTCATTTTTAATTAATCTTCTAACCTGTTGTGCTTTTTTATAATATGCATCGTAGAACCCAGCAGAAAGAACATATGAGCCAATAAGAATTCTTCTCTTAACTTCATCACCAAAACCTTCCGATCTACTTCTAATATAAAGATCTTCTAAGTCTTTTGGATCATCACATCTATTTCCATATCTTACCCCATCAAATCTTGATAAATTAGAAGAGCACTCTGCTGGAGCTACTACATAATATGTTGGAACAGACAAATTGATATTGGGTAGTGAGACTTCTACAAACTCAACCCCAAGAGATTCATAATGCTTTTTTGAATCTTCAAAAACTTTAACAACATTACTATCAAGTTTAGATAAATCAAATTCTTTAACTATACCTATTTTTAAACCTTTGATAGGCGCATCGATCCCTTTTGTGAAATCAGGTACATCCTCATCTAATGAGGTAGTATCTTTTGGATCATGAGAGCACATTTCATTCATAAGAATTGCACAATCTTCAGCTGTTCTTGCCATAGGACCGGCTTGATCTAGACTAGACGCAAATGCAACCATTCCCCATCTAGAAATTCTTCCATATGTTGGCTTTATACCAGTTATCCCGCACAAAGAAGCTGGCTGTCTTATAGAGCCGCCTGTATCTGTGCCCGTAGCAGCTGAAACAATTCCTGCAGCAACAGCGGCAGCAGAACCTCCAGAACTTCCTCCTGGAACCAAGTTTTGCCCCCATGGATTAAGAACATTGCCATAAAAGCTTGTTTCATTAGATGATCCCATAGCAAATTCATCCATATTAGTTTTGCCAATTGAGATGCACCCAGCTGCTTCAAGGTTTTCTATAACAGTTGCAGAATATGGCGGAATAAAATTTGAAAGCATATTAGAGCCACAAGTTGTCCTTAAGTCCTTAGTTACGAATAGGTCTTTTTGAGCTATAGGTATTCCAGATAAACTTAATTCAGAAGAATTTTTGTCCAACTCACTTGCTTTGATTAAAGCTCTTTCTTTGTTTAATGTTATAAAAGCATTTAGATGCTTATAACTTTCAATTAGATTAAAAGTTTCTTTAGTTAATTCATGATTAGAGATCTCTTTTGATCTAAGCATAGAAGACAGCTCTTTGATTGTTTTAAACTGAATACTCATTCAACAACTCTTGGGACTAAGAAATAATCTTCATTTGCATTAGGAGCATTTTTAAGAAATTTTTCTTTTCTATTTTTTGAAGTAACTTCATCAGCTCGAGTTTTAGCTGTTTTCTCAAGAGGACTAGTTAAAGGCTCTATATTAGAGGTATCTACACTATCTAATTGATCTACAAATTTGATTATATTTTCAAGATCTTTAGTAATTTTTTCTTCATTTTCCTTATCAAATGCTAGCCTTGATAAGTTAGATATAGTTGTAACTGTTTCTTTGTCCATATATAGGATATTATTATAATTAAGTTGTGAGATATTAACTCAACTAATTTTTTTTTACATTTTTTTTTGGAAAACTACATTGGACTTTAATTTATTTAAAACAGTCAGGGGTTATTTCTCTAACGATCTTTCAATTGATCTGGGGACTGCAAACACCTTAATTTACACAAAAGACGTTGGAATAGTTCTTAATGAACCTTCAGTGGTTGCAATTCGAGAATCTAGAGGACAAAAGACAGTAGTTGCTGTTGGTACAGAAGCAAAAAAGATGCTTGGAAGAACTCCAGGGAATATTAAAGCAATTCGTCCATTGCAAGATGGAGTTATTGCGGATTTCCAGGTAACAGAAAAAATGCTTCAGCATTTTATAGCAAAAGTTCATGAGCAAAGATTTATTAAGCCTAGTCCAAGAGTTCTAGTTTGTGTTCCATGCAGATCAACACAAGTTGAGAGAAGGGCTATCAGGGAATCTGTTCTTGGAGCAGGAGCAAGAGACGTAAAATTAATAGAAGAACCTATGGCGGCAGCAATTGGAGCAGGTTTACCTGTAGAAGAGGCTAGCGGCAATATGGTCGTAGATATAGGAGGGGGTACTTCTGAAATCGCTATATTATCTTTAAATGGCGTTGTTTACGCAGAATCTGTAAAGCTTGGTGGGGATAAAATGGATGAAGCTATTACTTCATGGATAAGAAGAAATTTTGGATGTGTTATTGGCGAATCAACAGCTGAAAAAATTAAACAAACTATAGGTTGCTGTACTGAAGAATCTGATAAATTAGAAATGCAAGTTACAGGCAGGAATCTAGCCGAAGGCATACCAGAGACATTTACTTTGAATAGTGATCAGGTTTTCGATGCCATGAAAGACCCTTTACTTGGAATTGTTAGAGCTATAAGGAATGCATTAGAATTAGCGCCACCTGAGTTAGCTGCAGATATTGCTGAAAGAGGTATTGTCTTAACTGGAGGAGGTGCGCTCATGAGAGACTTAGATAAGCTTATTACGAATTCTACAGGTATTCCTGTAATCGTTGCTGAAGATCCTCTTACTTGTGTTGCTAGAGGTGGAGGTCAAGCTCTAGAAATAATAGATAAATACGATATAGACCTACTTTCAACTGAGTAATTTAGATGGCGAGAATTGCGCCTGGCAATACACCTAAATTTGCATATGCAGTTCTACTAATTGTAGCTTCTACATTTTTATATTTAGATCTCCAGTATAAAACCTTCACTGCAACAAAAAATATCTTTAATTCAGGGTTGCTCACAAGTAATTTAATAGTTAAAAACCTAATTTTTAAACCAATTAGCAATTTATATAATTTAACGACCTCAAAGAAAGAATTAATACAATTGAATCAATCTTTAGCAGATGAGCTTGAGGTATCTAAAATAGAAAATTTCCTTATATTAAATAAAGCAGATTTATTTAAAAATAATGATGAATTAATTAATTATATAAAAAGTTCAACTATAAAATCATTAAATGAAATAGCATCAATCTCATCATTTAATACCAATTTATATAAATGTTGTGATAGCCACAGACTTTTCCTTTTCAATAATTCAACACCTTTTAAAGAGGGCGGAACTGTGATTAATTCAGAGGGTATCTTGGGTCAAATCACTGATTCAAATAAACGTGTGAGTGAAGTTATTTTAATAAGTGATATTAAACACTCCATCCCTTTAAAAACTAAGGAATTTTTTTGTAATGCAAATGGCACTGGCAGGCCGCGTATTTTAGAGTGTAAATATGATGCATCTTTATGGCCAGAATCATTTGAAATCGGTCAAAATTTCTTCTCATCTGGTTTAGGAGGTATCTTCCCAGAAGGGCTCTTGATTGGCTCTATTACCTCAATTAAGACCGATGATGATAATGAAACTATTCTTGAAATTAAGTCTATAGCTAATCCTTTAACTCAGAACCATGTAATGGTGATATATCCTAATGATTTTAACTAATTTTTTAAAAATATTGGCTACTATTATTTTTGCAAATTATCTTGATTCAAAGATTAATTTTTTCATGGTAGATTACTATTTGAGTTTTTCATTAGGTTTCTTGGTTTTTTGTTTTTGGGTTTTTAGTCTTCCAAATAACATCTATGCTGTTTCAAGTTTTATAATTGGTTTATTAATTGATCTTATTCTAGGAAGCCCATTTGGCCTAAACGCACTTTTATTTACAATATCCTCTTTTATTATTCACTCATACAGATACTCATTTAAAATTTTTTCATTTCTTCAGATAACTATATTTTTTGCATTCCTCTCAATGTTTTATTTAGGTTTTATAAATTTATTTGTAAATACTGCAAATTTTTCATATTTGCTTATCTTTTTAAGCTTTTTCTTAAATGGGATAACATGGATATCTATATATATTCTTATGAATAAATTTAAGACAAGATTTTATAGATAATGTTGCAACGCTAGTGAAAAATTTCTTTTTAAGCAGAAAACTCCCTCTTTTAATTATAAATATTACTTCACTATTATTAATATTGATTCTTCTATTTATCTCTCTTTTATCGATATACCCAAGTAATACAATTCGTTTTATAGATAGATTATTTGTTACAGATTTTAAAATAGAATTCTCTAATATTACTTCAAATGGAAATTTTCTTTATCCAAGTCTTGAATTTAAAAATCTTAAAATAAGCCAAGAAAGTCAGCCTATTGTTAATGCATCTCTTTTTAAGATAACTATTAGTATTCCTAAATCATTAGCAACATTAAGACCTATGATTCTTAATTCAAAGATCAGTGATGGCAAAATTTATTATCAAGATATTCCAGAGAACACATCAGAATTTCTAGAGATCAATTCCAGCATAAGTTTTGATAAGAATAATATTATTAATGGAAATATTCACTTAATAAAAAATAATGTAATGGGTTCTTTATTCTTTTCATCTAAATCAGGAGAGCAAAGATATCTACTGAACCTCCCTGAGAATGATTGGTTAGGCTTTTTGCCTATTGAAATAAGTGCAGGGCTTAAAAAATTAAGATTTTCAATAAATATGATAGGCAATGACAAGAATGCATCATTGAATTCTATTGGACGCTTTAAGGCAAAAAGTGCAGATGACCAGTTAAATCAATCCTATGATCTTAATGGAGATTTTATTCAGTCATACAAGAATAATATCTCTTTAATATCATTTAAGAATCTAAACAAACCTTTTCTAAATGAGAGTAATTTACTTTCTATAGATTTTTCTAAGGAAATTATTAGACTTTCAGATCTTTTTTTAAGTAAGGATTTAATTAAGATTGATAGATTAAAAAATATAAATAAAATTTATCTTGAAAATTTAACATATATTTTTAATAGTGAAAGTCCATTCTTTTCTGCAGCATTCAGCACTCTAAAAATAGACAATATATATCTAGATTCTATTGAGAATCTATCAGGGATTATTTTAGCTAACAAGAAATTATTACAATTTAAATTAGAGCCAAGCCAGGCATTATTAAAAACAATTGATGGATCGCTATTCAAAATGAGAGCTAGTGGAGATTCAAGTTATATTTTTAATAAAAAACAGCTAACTACCAAAGTTCTATTAGAGAAAAATAAAACTCAACTAGAGTTACGTATGCTAAATTCCTCTGAAGGTAAATATGAGATTGATCTTATAGCTAAAGATATTAGCTCTAATTTTTTTATAGCACTTCTTCCAGAAAGTTTATCAGATGTCAAAAGCAACCTGACAAAGTCATTAAAATTAAACTCCTTAGATAACTTAATTTTTTCTTCTAAAAGCGGCTATTTAGATAAATCAATGAATTATGTCAGTGGCTCAATAAGCTCTAATAATTTTAATTATGAGATTAATTCTACTCAAGTAATAAAATCAAATGCATTTGATTTAAGCCTTACAAATGGAAATATTAGTATTGCTTTAAATCTTGGAAAATATAACTCCATTCCTTTTAAGGCTGCAAAAATTTATATAGATTCAATATCTCAAGTCCTTCATTACACCTCAGAACATGAGTTAGGTAATGAGGACATACAGATTAAGGAATTAAAAATGCAAGATTACCTTTCTAAAGATCGTATTGTCCTACCAATTCAATCAGTTGGAAGGGTGAATATAAAAAACTTTGCTAATGTGAATTTCACAAAAGTGACCTTTAATAGTCTTGATTTAGATGTATTTAAAGATACCCAATTAAAAGATCTTGAAGGCAGAATATTTATAAGTAACTTTAAAAATGCCTATGGCTTAATTAATGGTGAAGGTTTTAATCAAAATTTTGATGCCATTGTTAAGGCAATAAGTTTGAACGATAAACCATCTTTATTTTTGTCTACTCAATTAGAAATAGATATGGAAAAGGTTTTTCCAGGTAGTGATTTTCTTCGTTTTAGTGGAAAGGAGGAATCTGAGATTAAACTATCATTTTCTTTTGATAATGGCTGGAGAATTAATATATTTAATAACTTAATTGATACAAAAATATCTTCTCAAATAGCCTATTTTAAAAAACCACTAGGAACGGCTTTAGATACTCAAGTTACAATTCATAATATCGATAATCCAAATATTCTCATACAAAATAACTTATTTGAAACTTTAATCCTCTTTAAGGAAGACCAGCTTAGTGGTTACTTTAAATCTGGAAATTATTTTAATAAGACCATTGAATCAACAGCACAGTTTGATAAATTTAAAATATATATAGATATCCCAGAGTTAAATTTTGAAGACCTTAACTTTAATCAAATTGATAGCAGCGCTCCAAATACATTACCAATAGATCATCTTGAATTTCATTTTGATAAATTAATGCTATTTGGGAATACCTTTTATGCCCAGACAGGAAAAATTAAAATCCTTGGTGATACAACTGAATTGTCTCTTAAAGGCAATGATTTGAATGGAATTATTTCTATGGGAAATGATGGTTTTACAAAAGTAAGTTTAAATAACTCGATTATAAAATCTTTATCTCTTCAAGATCGAGCAAACAATGAGCAGCTTACCAATATGAGATTTGTGGGTGAAAATATTGATATTAATGGAACAAGAATTAATTTTTTTGATTTTTATATTTTAGAAAATGCTGACGTTATTACAATTAATGATATAAAAGTTAGAAGCAAAAATATAAATATTCAACCATTAAACCAAGAAGAGAAAGCTTATGTTAGTTATAACAAGAAAAAAGATTTATATAAGGTAAAAGGTATTTTTGAGCTTAATAAGCCGTCAAAAGAAATAAGTAAATTTATAGGTTATGACTTTAAATATCTTAAATCCAATATGAATGTTGAATGGATAAGCGCCAAACAGCTTAATAACTTACAAGGCAAGTTTTCATTTTTAGTAAAAGATCTTAAGTTAGAGCAAGAGGTTTCTAATTCAGTGTTATTGACAGCGCTAGGCATCTTTAATTTAAAAAGTTTTTTTTCAACTCTTTCTGAGATAGATCTATCTGATGAAAATAGAAAAAATTTAAATATAAATAGAGGAGCAGGAGCTTTTATATTTATGAGTGATAGGGCTAGAATTTCAGATCCTTTGTTTATAGAAACTAATTTTGCAAAGATGAAATGGATTGGTGATATCCAAAAAGATAGAAGAAATAATCTTTCAGATCTAGATTTATTTCTTGAAATGAGACTTACCATCTCGGACAACTTGCCTTGGTATGGAGCTTTTCTTGGTGGCTTTCCAGCTGTAGCTGGCGGTATGGTAATAGGTAGCATTTTTGAAAAGGGTATTAATGATATTTCAACTATTAATTATCAAGTAACAGGCAATATTAATAACCCTAAATTATTAAGATTAGAGTAGAAATATAGTTGCTAATCCCAAGAATGAAACAAAGCCAACAACATCCGTGACTGTTGTTACAACAACACTTCCAGCAATAGCTGGATCTTGTTCAAACCTTCTTAGAATTAATGGTACAAAAACACCAGCTACCACAGAACTAATAAGATTAATAATCAGAGCTGCAGCAATTAAAAGTGCCAAGGTTATATCGTTAAACCAAAAAAATGTACTAAGTCCTATCAATATAGCTAAGACAAAGCCATTTAATATAGCCACTGCTAGTTCTCTTTTAAATAACCATGTAAGATTAGAAGAATTAATTTGTTCCAAAGTCAGACCTCTTAAAACAATTGTTAGGGTTTGTGTTGCTGCGACTCCGCCCATGCTTGCAACTATAGGCATTAAAACTGCTACAAAAACTATTTGGTCTATAACATCTTGAAAAATATTAATTGTCATAGCCGCAAGAAAAGCAGTCAATAAATTCATACTTAACCAAAAAACTCTACTTTTTGCTGCTCTACCTGGAGGTTGAAATGTATCTTCAGCAATACCCGCCATACCTAAAAAATTTTGGTCCGCATCTTCTCTGATTACATCTACAACATCATCAATTGTTATTCTACCTATGAGTTTATTATTTTTATCAACAACTGCAGCAGAGATCAGATCATTTCTTTCAAATAGTGTTGCAACCTCCTTATCATCCTGAATGGCATTGATGGGAGTAATATTAGTATCCATAATTTCTCTAACTGTAAGATTTGGATCAGAAGTAATAATTCTTGTTATTAATAATTCTCCAACGTACAAGTCATCAGAAGATACTACAAAAAGCTTATCTGTATTTTCTGGGAGTTCTTTTTGAGCTCTGAGGTAATTCATGACAACTTCTATAGTATGACGAGGCCTAACACTTATAACGTCAGTATTTAATAAACCTCCTGCTGAATCTTCCGGATAGATAAGAGCTTCTTCAATTCTTTGCCTATCTCTAGAAGACATTTTACCTAAGATCATGTTCATTCTATTTTTAGGTAGATGTTGAAGAATATCTACAATTTCATCTAACTCAAGGTCAATAACCACCTCAGAGAGCTCTTCGTTTGAGATCTCTAATAAAAGCTCTTGTTGAATTTCATCTCCTAAATCAGCCAAAACATCTCCCTCATCATCATTGTCAATTAATGACCATAATAATTTTCTTTGTTTGGGGGGAGAAGACTCGAGACAGTGTGCAAGCTCAGCTGAATTCATTTTATCCAGTAATCTTTTTATCTGATTAATTGATAAATTAGAGGACTCATCTAAAAGCCTTGTTAAGCTATCTTTATTAAATGACTGATCCATTCAATAATTCTACATCAAGAAATGAGTTTTATCTTTTTCTTGAGGAGGGGATGTTTAATTTAAGACGATATTTAGAAATAGTTCTTCTAGCTAAACTGTAACCTTTTTTATTAAGCAATAATGCAATATCTCGATCGCTAAGTTTTGTTTTTTCTGCATCTATAATATTTTTAATTATTTCCATTAACTGAATCGGCGTCACATTTCTAGTTTTAGATACCGATCTAATCAATAAAGATTTTAAAGGCAAGACACCCCTTGGAGTTTGAATAAATTTAGATCTTAATATGCGAGATATGGTTGAGGGATGCAGGCCCAATTCATCTGAAATATCTTTATTTGCTAAAGGCTTTATTTCCAATGGTTCGCTTTCAAAAAAAGCTTGTTGTTTTTTACAAATAATCTCTCCAACCCTTAGAACAGTTTCATTTCTTTTTTTTACTGCCCTTAAAAGCCATTTAGCATTTTGTATTTTTTCTACAATACCTTCATTAGGTCGCTCTTTAAGCTCATGCTGAATGGAATTAACTAACTCCTTATCGATACTTATTACCGGGAATTGGTCATTTATAAAATTTACTACTTTATTGCCCGCATCTTCTAGAATTACAAGGTCAGGCACAATATATTGATCTTGACTATAACTAAGCCCGGGAGCTAAATCGCAACTTTTAATTAATTTAATTGATTCGTCTATAGATTTTTCTTTATACAGGCTTAATAATTTATTTTTAACTCCCAGAAGGTCCATGTCTGAATTCTCAAAAAGAATAATCTTACAAATTTCTAATAACTTTAGATCAATTTTTTTTCTACTTAGCTGGATAAAAATAACTTCTTTAATAGTCCTAAAACCTACACCCGCTGGGTCTAACGAGTGTATGACATTCTTTAAAACACTTTCTATTTCTTTATATGTAAATTGGTAATCTAAGAAATTCTCAATTTCATTTATCTCTTCAATTAATTGCCCTGAATCATCCAAAGAATCAATTAAAGATGTAGATATTACTTTTTCTTTTTCATTAAGATTTAAATCATTTAATTGAGTTAATAAATTTTCTCTAAGAGATTCATTGGCAACTATATCTTTTTCATATGGATTAGAAAAAAACTCGTCATCAGTTGAATATTCAGATAGATCAGATTCAGTCTTTTCAAGGAATGGATTTACCTCTATCTCCTCATTAATTTTCTGAATAATTTCATATCGTGATAACTGCAGAAGATCAATTGATTTTTTAAGTTGCGGTGTAAGAGTGACTTTTTGTTTCTGAGCTAGTTCTCTTATTAAAGAAATGGCCATTTTTTATGAATACATTTCCCCAAGATAAACTTCGCGAACTTTAGGGTTCTTGATTAGCTCTTCAGTAGAGCCCTCAGCAAGAACCTTGCCCTCACTCAGAATAAGTCCTCTACTGCATATTTCAAGAGCAGCACTAACATTATGATCAGTTATTAATATGCTAATTCCTTGTGAAACAAGTTGATTAAGTATCTTTTTAATCTCATCAACAGCAATTGGATCTATTCCAGCAAAAGGCTCATCCATGAGTATAATTTTAGGTATAGTCACTAAGCATCTAGCAATCTCCACTCTTCTTCTTTGGCCTCCTGAAAGTTCCCTTCCTTTCTGCGAAAGAATACTGCTTAAATTAAACTCCTCAACAACTTTATTAAACCTGCTTAATATAGCCTCATTATCATCAGAAGATAATTGAGCTAAACCAAGAATATTATCTTTAACAGATAAATTTTGAAAGATTGAAGATTCTTGAGGTAAATATGCAATTCCAAGTTTCGACCTTTCATGCATCGGCATATTGGTAATATCTTGATTATTAATATAAATATTTCCCTTTGACGGCTTAATTAAACCCGCTATCGAGTAAAAAGTTGTTGTTTTGCCTGCCCCATTTGGACCCAGTAAGCCAACTATTTCAGAGTCATTCACTTCAAAATTTATATCTTTAATAATATCTCTATTTTTAATTTTTTTAGATAGTTTTTTTACACTTAGAAGGCTCATATTTAATTTAAAATTTTACCGTCTTGTTGGTTAAACTTAATAGAAGAAGATTTAAATTTAATTCCATCATTTTCAAAATAAGCTTCACCAGATAATTCAATACTATTATCTTCATATAAAAGTATATTTTTCGCATGGCCTGAAAAGGGTGATTCAGATGCACTAGAAATTATTTTAGCCATGTCACCTTTAATATTTAATATTTTTTTATTATTGTTATATATAGCACTAGTTCCAGAAATAACTATATAGTCGTTTTTAATTTTTAACTTGTTAATGAAATGAATTTCATTCTTATCTTTTGATATTTCTATCTTCTCAGATTCAATAAATATGTCATTGTTATTTAAGCTAATTGTTGAATTAGCAAAAATATTTAGAGTAAAGATACATCCAAGAAATATAAATTTTTTCAATTATACAATTCCTGATTGAAGTAAATCGTGCATAGAGATAACTCCAGCAGCATCATTAGAGGTAAAAACCACTAGTGTGAATATTTTATTTTCTTCCATTATCTTGGCTGCATCAATTGCAAGATCTCCAGATTTAATTGATTTAAAGTCAGACGTCATTACATCTTTTATGATGGTTTGATTAATATCCAATTTATTACTAATGCATCTTCTCAGATCTCCATCAGTAAATATCCCCACCACTTTATTGCTCTCTGTTACCAAGGTCATGCCAAGATTCTTATTGGTTATTTCCAATAAAGCTTCACTGAGTAAAGCTTGTGAACTAACTTCAGGCATATCTACTCCTGCATGCATAACGTCAGATACTAATAAAGTAAGAGCTTTACCAAGTTTTCCTGCTGGATGAGATTTAGCAAAATCATCTTTAGTAAAACCTTTTGCCTGCAGGAGTGTAACTGCTAATGCATCGCCAAAAGCCATAGCCGCAGTAGTAGAAGAAGTTGGAGCTAAATCAAGTGTGCAAGCCTCTTCAGAAGTCTTAATTTCAATATGATTATCTGAGGCTTTTGCAATTGAGGATGTTGCATTGCCTGTAACAGCAATTAATTTTCTAGATACCCTCTTAAGAGCAGGTAGTATTGAAATAATTTCCTGTGTTTCACCTGAATTAGAAAACATTAAAATTATATCTTCTTTGCCTATCATTCCCATATCACCATGAGCTGCCTCAGTGGGATGAATAAAAAAAGAGGGAGTGCCTGTGCTTGATAGAGTGGCTGCTACCTTTTGTGAAACATGACCAGACTTACCGATGCCCATTAGAATTAATTTGCCATTCATCTCTAGAACATCTTCACAAAGATTACTAAAGCTATCATTTAACTGATCAGATAATTCTAAAACTACCCTTGATTCAATTTCAAAGATTTTTTTTGCAGCCTCTATGTAATCAAATTTTTTCATAATTTCATATAATTTTTCTTAACATTCAAATGATATAATAGAGCAATGTTATCCATACTGAAAAATTATTTTTTATTTATAGTTATTCTCTTATCATCTGTGGATGTGATGTCGGAAATAAATCCACATGAGTTTATAGACAGTAAAGCGCAAGAGATGGTTCAAGCTTTAAAAGAAAATAGCGACCTGTTTTATACAGATAAAGATGCTTATGAAAATAAAATAAAAGTCATTTTTGAACCAATCATAGATTTCAGAAGAGTTTCAGCACTTGTTATGGGTAAAAAGTATTATGTTGCATCAACTAAAGACCAAAGATCAGAATTTATAGAAGTTTTTAAAAATTCTTTATTGGATACATATTCTGAAACTCTTGCGCAATGGCAGGATCAAAAAATAGTTACATATTTTCCAGATAGCCTTGAGTATGAAAAACAAGTAAATGTTAAACAAAATTTATTTACCTCAAGCAGCGTCTATCCAATTAAATATACTGTTAGAAAAGATGGCGATGAATGGAAAATAATTAATATAGTTGTTAATGGAGTAAATCTTGGATTAACTTTTCGCAACCAATTCCGAGCGCTTGCAGATAGTCATGATGGAGATATGAATCAAACAATAGCATCTTGGGTATCTGATGCTGGATTTGATGAATAAAGAAATAATTAAAGCAACAATTCAAGACGCCTTGCCTGAAGCAAGTCTGGAATTTATTGGAGATGATTGCAATCTGCAACTCTTGATAATTTCTGATAGTTTTGAGGGAATGCCAATAATTAAAAGACATAGAGTTATCCTGGATTTATTAAGCGACTCTTTTAAATCTGGTGAACTTCACGCCTTAAGTTTAAAAACAAAAACTAATATGGAAAAATAATGGAAAAACTCTTAATTAAAGGTGGGAATACTCTTAATGGAGAAATTTCTTGCTCTGGAGCAAAAAATGCTGCCTTGCCGATGATAGCATCAACTATTCTTAATAATGAAAAAGTAATATTTAAGAATCTCCCTTATCTTCAAGATATAACAACTATGTTTGAATTACTTGGCTCAATGGGCGCAGATATATCGCTTGATGAAAGTATGGATTTTTCTATTTCTTGTAATAAATTAAATGATTTAGAGGCTAGATACGAGCTTGTAAAAACCATGCGCGCATCTATTTTAGTATTAGGTCCAATGGTTGCTAAATATGGCTATGCAAAAATTGCTCTACCTGGAGGTTGTGCAATTGGGTCTCGCCCAGTTAATTTTCATTTAGATGCTTTAAAAGAATTAGGCGCATCAATTAATCTTAAAAATGGTTATATAGAAGCCAAAGCAGATAAGTTAATTGGAGCTGATATAGTTTTTGAGGGTGTTACCGTAACAGGCACCGAGAATATAATGATGGCTGCATGTTTGGCTGAAGGCATAACAACATTAAAAAATGTTGCAATGGAGCCTGAAATATCTGATCTAGCAGACTTATTAAATAAAATGGGAGCTAAAGTTCAAGGCGCTGGAACTGAAATGATAACAATTGAGGGAGTTAAGTCACTCCATTCAGCAATTTATTCAATTCCTGCGGACAGAATTGAAGCAGGAACTTATCTTGTAGCAGCCGCACTTACAGGTGGAGAGATTAAAATCAATTCTATACAGCCGGAAAGGCTTCATATTGTTATAGAGAGACTTAAACTAGCTGGCGCAACAATTAATTCAGATAAAAATAGCATAAGTCTTAGTATGAAAAGTAAAAGACCCCTACCTGTGGATATATCAACGTCACCGTTTCCAGGTTTTCCTACAGACATGCAAGCCCAATTTTCGGTATTAAATGCTTTAGCAGATGGAAATTCAGTAGTACAAGAAAATGTTTTTGAAAATAGGTTTATGCATATTCAAGAATTAAATAGAATGGGTTGTAATATCTCAACTCAAGGCAACCAAGCGAGCATCATTGGCGTTAGGCAAATATCTGGTGCTCAGGTTATGGCAACAGATTTAAGGGCCTCAGCAAGCCTTATACTTGCAGGACTAGTTGCAAGCGGTGAAACAATTGTTGATAGGATTTATCACATAGATAGGGGATACGAGAGAATAGAAGAAAAATTATCTTATCTTGGAGCAGACATCACTCGATTGCCTGGTTAATAGGTTCAGTTTTTATTGATAAAAGTAATTTATCAGACTCTTCACCATTCATGATTTCTAAATCTATAATATCTCCTGGAAATGCTAGCTTTAAAGCTTGCGTTAAATTATTCCAAGACCCAAGACCGCCGTTTATTCCCGTTATTAGATCTCCCTCAGTAACGCCAGCTTCAATCAAGGGACCTTTATCTCCAATTTCTATAATTTCAAGGGCAGTAAACTGATTATTATCTGAAAGCCTAATTGGCCTAACTCTAAAATTACCTATCCAGGCATTTCTTACTTTTCCGTATTTAATAAGCTCTGAGGCAATTTGAAAAACTTTTTCTGAGGGTATAGCAAAACCAAGGCCTTCATACGAACCAGTTTGCGAATATATTTTAGTATTAATTCCAACCAAATAACCCTCTTCATTTATAAGGGCCCCGCCAGAATTACCTGGATTAATAGCAGCATCAGTTTGAATTAATTCAAGATAAGGATTTCCATAATCTCTACCTGTTGCGCTAATTATCCCACTAGTAACAGAAAGCCCTATATTGTAGGGATTTCCTATAGCAAGAACCTGGTCTCCAATTCTAACTTCAGAGCTATTGCCAACCTCAATAGGCAGCATTTTAAAAGCCACATCTGTTTTGATTACTGCTATATCAGAATCATTATCTTGACCAACCATTACCCCTTCGCTCATTTCGCCGTTTGTATGACCTATTAATATTTTCCCATTCGGAATCAGCAAATGACTATTTGTAACAATATGGCCTTCATCAGAAATTATCACACCTGAACCAATATTTTTTGAATTTGAGTATTGGCTTCTTAAGGTATTTGTATTATTTGAAGTGTAAATTGTAACTACCGAAGTAATTGCTTTTTCAGAGGCAGTTACAAATTTATTATCATTCTCACCAGAAAATTGTAATAATGCTATTAAAGCAATAACTATTAATAACAAAATATAAATAACTTTATTTGAATTTATATTTCTTTCTTTTTGCATAATGCCCATTCACGAAAATATTATTAAAAAACTTAAATCTAAAGATATCACTTTAGATAGATCTCAACTTGATTTTATTGATATTTTTAACAAGCACAAGCCTGAGAAGTCTAGATTATTTTTTACTTTATCAAAAAATGTTATTAAGGGCTTCTATTTATGGGGTGATGTGGGAAGAGGGAAGACACTTCTTCTTAACTCTATATATGACGAATTAAATTTAAATAAAGTAAGATTTCATTACATTGACTTCATGCAGTCAATTCATAAAAATTTAAAAGAACTTTCTGGTAAAAAAAATCCATTAGATATAATTGCTGATTCTTTAGTATCTAAATATGAATTAATATTTATTGATGAATTTCAAGTTGAGGATGTTGCTGATGCAATGCTTATTACTAATTTATTTAAAAAACTTTTTAAAAAAGATATCTACTTTTTACTATCTTCAAATGCTCACCCAGCCAATCTTTACCTTGAGGGCCTTCAAAGACAAAAATTTATGTCCGCAATAGACTTAATGGAGAAACATCTTAATATCCACGAATTGAATGGTGATAAGGATTACAGAATTTCATTAATCTCACAATTTGAAAAAAATAATGAATCAGGATTATTCGATAAAAAGAAAATACAAGAATTTATTGCATCAACATTTGGTTGTGATGAGTTTAATGATCAAATTGAAATCAATAAAAGAATTTTTAGTTGCAATGGTTTTAATAATTCATTTTTATGGGTAAGTTTTAATAAATTCTTTCAAGAAGCTTCAAGCGCAAAGGATTATATTGAAATTTGTAACAAATATGACTGGATTTTAATTAATGAATTTAGCTTATGCGATGATGATAATGCAGATAGAGTAAGAAGATTTATAAGCTTTATCGATGTTGCTTACAAAGAAAATACAAAGGTCAAATTCTTTGATGAAGGCATTGATCCAAAAGATTTATACATTGGTAAGAAATTTCAGTATCTCTGGGAGAGATCTCAAAGTAGAATTAATGAAATGAAAAGTAAAAAATATTTGTTAAATTCAGGGAAAAATTAATTTAAATATATTAAAATATTGCTAATTATTTCCGTAAACATTAATATTGCCGTCTTATAACTTGGGTCACATGAAAACATTTGCATTAAAAAAGGAAGAAGTACAAAGAGAATGGTTTGTTATTGACGTAACAGACAAGGTTCTTGGAAGAGTTGCAACAAAAATTGCAGACAGAATTCGTGGTAAAGATAAGCCAACATTCACACCTCATACAGATGGTGGCGATTATGTTGTTGTTATTAACGCTAAGGATATTAAAGTTACAGGTGCTAAGTATGAGGATAAGAAATACTATACTCACTCCTTATATCCTGGTGGATTAAAATCAAGAACTTTTAGAGAGCTTAATGAGACTAAGCCTGAAAAAATTATCGAAGAGGCAGTTAAAGGCATGCTTCCAAAAAATAAATTAGGAAGATCAATGTTTAAAAAATTAAAAGTCTTTAGTGGCGCAGAACATGAACATGAATCACAACAGCCTAAGGTTTGGGAACCAAAAATATGAAATCAGAAATACATTATGCAACTGGAAGAAGAAAAACTTCTTCTGCAAGAGTATATTTAACAAAAGGAAAGGGCGATATCACAGTAAATGATCGCGCACTCGACGTCTACTTTGGAAGAAAAGTTGCTCAGATGTTAGTTATGCAACCACTTGAATTAACCGAATCTCTAGAGAAATTTGATATTAAAGTAATGGTAAAAGGTGGAGGCAGTTTTGGCCAAGCCGGGGCTATTAGACACGGTATCTCAAGAGCTTTGATGTCTTATGATGAAGAACTTAGACCTCAACTTAAGTCAGCTGGACTTCTTACAAGAGATTCTAGAAAAGTTGAAAGAAAGAAACCAGGTTTAGTTAAAGCAAGGAAAAGCAAACAGTTTTCAAAACGTTAAAAGTTTTTCAAGAGTTATTCACTTTTTAACTTTAGGAGAAGACAATAAACTCACGAAGAAAAGTATTGATTGGACTTACTTCAGCATTTGGTGCTGCAGGTGTCCCTTTCGCTGCTACACCATTTATTGCATCATGGAACCCTAGCGCAAAAGCTAAAGCAGCTGGCGCACCAGTCAAAGTTGATGTAACTAAAATTGATCCTGGTCAACAAATAACAGTAGGCTGGAGAAAACAACCCGTCTTTGTTATTAGACATTCTCAAGAAGCCATAAACAACTTAGAATCTAATATTGCTAAATTAGCTGACCCTAACTCTGAAGCAATAGACGAGCCTTATAGAAACATGAATCCCACTAGATCTAAAAGTCCTGAATATACTGTTTTAGTAGGCGTCTGCACGCATTTGGGTTGTTCTCCAAAATTTTTTCCGGAAGTTGAGCCTCAATCTTGGGATGCTTCCTGGAGTGGTGGCTACTTTTGTCCTTGCCATGGTTCGATGTTTGATCTAGTAGGTAGAGTTTTTAAGGGAGTTCCTGCACCAACTAATATGAAAGTTCCGCCTCATAACTTTAATGGAAATATACTTACTATTGGTGAAGATGAGGAGATGTCTTAATGTCAGACAATGTAACTAAAGTATTTAATTGGGTTAATCACAGACTGCCGATTCAAAATACTTATGAAAGACATCTTTCTAAACACCCAGTTCCTAAAAAAGTAAACTTTTGGTATCTTTTTGGAGCATTAGCAGCTGTTGTATTAATAATACAAATTGTTTCAGGTATATGGTTAATTATGCTTTATACCCCTGGAGAAGCAGCTTTCTCATCTATTGAATATATGATGAGAGATGTTGATTATGGCTGGGCCATAAGATATATGCATACAACAGGCGCATCCATGTTCTTTGCTGTTGTATATCTTCATATGTTTAGAGGACTACTTTACGGCTCCTATCAAAAACCTAAAGAGCTTGTTTGGATTTTTGGTTGCACAATTTACCTTGCAATGATGGCAGAAGGGTTTTTAGGATATGTTTTACCTTACGGTCAAATGTCATATTGGGGAGCTCAAGTCATAATTTCTTTATTTGGAGCTTTGCCATATATTGGAGAGTCATTAGAATTATGGATACGAGGTGATTACTATATTTCTGATATTACTGTTAACAGATTCTTTGCACTGCATGTTGTTGCTCTTCCTTTAGTTTTAATTGCTCTAGTATTTCTTCACTTAATAGCTCTTCATGAGGTAGGCGCAGGAAACCCAGAGGGTGTTGATATTGAAGCTTATACAGATGAAGATGGAGTTCCATTAGATAGTGTTCCCTTCTTCCCATATAAAGTTCTTAATGCTCTTGTTGGAATTGGAGTCTTTATGACTGTATTTGCAATAATTATGTTTTTCTTCCCAGAAGGTGGTGGATATTTTATTGAATATGCAAACTATGAAGAAGCTAATCCATTAGTTACTCCTGCTCATATTGCCCCAGTTTGGTATTACTCACCATATTATTCAATCTTAAGAGCTGTTCCAGATAAACTTGGAGGCTTTGCTGCTATGGGAGCTGCAGTGGCTATATTCTTTGTTGTTCCGTGGCTAGACAGAAGCAAAGTTGCATCTATAAGATATAAAGGTATTCTCAGCAAAATAGCCTTAGTTATGTTTGGAATGAGTTTTTTAACCCTAGGCTATCTTGGAACTGTAAGTGTTACAGAGCATCGAAAAACTATGGGAATAATTTGCACTTTTATTTATTTCAGCTATTTTTTATTAATGCCAGTCTATACAAGTATAGAAAAAACAAAACCAGTCCCAGATAGATTATGAATATTAAAAATATATTTTCTATCAATCTAAAATGGATAAGAGCATTTCTTTTACTCTTTGTTTCTTTTACATATATTGATTTAGAAGCAGCTGAAGAAGCGCCATGCAAAGATTATGGTGAATGTGACGAATTCAAGCATTCTCTTAAAGATATGTCATCTTTACAAAGTGGAGCATCAACTTTTTTAACTTATTGTTATGGATGTCATTCCTTAGAATATTCAAGATGGAATAGAATTGCTAATGATCTTCAGATACCTGAAGAAATATTTTTTGATAACCTAGTATTTGATCCCTCTATAAAGCCAGGGGACTTAATGGCTGGCTCCATGTCCAAAGAAGAATCAGCTAAATGGTTTGGCGTCGCCCCACCTGACTTAACTCTTGTTACAAGGCTGCACGGTTCTGATTGGGTTTACACCTACTTAAGAACATTCTATGAAGATTCCTCAAAACAATATGGAGTCAATAATTTAGTTTATCCAGGAGCAGCAATGCCGAATGTTCTAGCAGCTCTTCAGGGCAATCAGCAGTTGGCTTGTAAACAAGTTCCAGTGATTGCTAAAAATGGTGGCGAAAAAAGAGACAACTCTGGTAATCCAATTACAAAAGAGAAGTGTGGATTTTTATCCATAGAAGAAGGTACTGGCAGCCTAAACCAGGAAGAGTTTGATGAGCTCATATATGATTTAACAAATTTCTTAACTTATGTTGGCGATCCAGATAAAGTTGAGCGTGAAAGAATAGGCTGGTATGTGGTATTCTTCTTCATTATTTTTACAACTCTTTCATCTCTCTTACATAGAGAATATCAAAAAGACTACCATTAGGATAAATACAATATGATTTTATATTCAGACAGAGACGACCATTACAGCCAAAGAGTAAGAATAGTACTTGCTGAAAAAGATATTACTTGTGAAATTAGAGAGTCATCATTAGAAGAAACTTCTGAAGAAATTCTTTCAATCAATCCATACCATAAACTTCCTATACTAGTTGACAGAGAGTTGGGTTTGTATGATACAGGCGTGATGATGGAGTATCTCGATGAAAGATTTCCTCATCCACCCCTTCTTCCTGTATACCCAGTAGCTAGAGCTAACTGCAGAACTTTAATGCTTAGAATCGATAAAGAGTGGTGTCCAATGGTAGACACTCTTATTGAAAAGAAACTATCTGAAAAAGAGTTAATTAAACTCAGAGAAGAGCTACTTCATGAAATTGCATCTATCGCCTCAACATTTAAAGAATTTAAGTTTTTTATGAGTGATGAATTTTCTCTTGTTGATTGCTGTTTTGGTCCTATTCTATGGAGACTGCCTTCTATTGGGATAAATCTTCCAGTGAATAGACATCTAAAACCTTTACTAGATTACCAAAAAAGAATTTTTGAAAGACCTGGATTTCTTGATAGCTTATCACCATTAGAGAGAGATCTTAGGGAAGAGTAAAAGAACCCTCGGAATTAATCTTGCTTAGTGGCAGCTCTCTTGAGGTGCATCGACCTTCTTTTATAGTGAGCATTCCACTTCTCCCATTTAGCATTCCATCTTTTATATTATTATGTGAAAGATACGAAATCATTATTAAGTCGAAGAGATTATCATAAATAAGCCTATCTTCTATCGTGCTATTTTTTTCAAATTGATTTAAGGAAACATCATCCTTAAATTGATTTTGGGTGGGTATAATCAGATATTCAAAATCTGCAGTATTACTAATATTACTAATATTCTCTATTAGATTAATAGATGCGTATGAGTTAATACCAATTGAGTAGTTATATCTAAATGCTGGAACAAGACCCTTTGCATTCTTATAAGTCATTAAAAAATAAATATTTTTAATATCCTGACGAACTCTAGGTGTGCTGTTAATTTTAATGTTTGGTAATAGAGCATTAATTTTTTTATATCTACCCAAACTCTCCGAAACACCCAAAGCATTTGATGCGAATATATCAAACTGCTCATCGCTATACAAAGCAGATCTTACATTAGTATATTTATTTTTTAATTTATATTGTCGGCCACTAAAAATGTCTTCATAAATAATAAGAGTATCTTTTGCTTGCAAGAGATCATTAGAAAAAATAACTTTCTCTACTGAATTTAATTGATCATTTTGAAAGGAATTACAAAATCCAGGAAGGCTTTTATTTAAAACATTTAAGCTAATATCAATTTTTGAAATTTCTTCATCAAAAATTATATTAATTCTCTTATCTATATTGGTAGCTGCTTGTATTAGATAATTTTTATATCTCTCATCTACATTGATGCTAAGTCTTATAGACTTAACTTCTTGAAGCTTTCTTTTATTCTCTATCAATTGATCTATAACCTTCTTACCAAAAGGCTTTAAGTAATTCGACTCACTTAGCAGCATAAGCGCATCCCACTGATCTTTATCTAATGATTTATATTTAAGCGCCTCAAGAACAAGGTCTCTATTTAAAATAGATTTTTCTGCATTACTATCATTTATAAAAAAGAGGTCTTTAGCAGACAGAACTTGTGAAAAATTTTCATTTTGTAGCTCTTCATTCACATAAAAACTACTATTTGAAGAAGTAGCACAACTATTTAACAACATTATTGCTAAAATAAAAGACAATCTGGTAAGTAATGGTTTTTTTTTCAAAAGTGCGTTTATGTTAAATTTTATATGTAGTCCAATTGGTAATTTAAATGATATCTCTATGAGATCAATAAGTCTCCTTGAGTCTGCAGATTTTATTTATGCTGAAGATACTCGTAATACAAATAAATTACTTAGTAATTTCCATATTAATAAAAAATCGAAATCATTTCATGAACATAATGAAATAAAAATAACTCCTGAGATTATAGAACAACTTAATGCCGGATCTGAAGTAGCTATAATTTCTGATGCTGGTGCTCCATGTATTTCAGACCCAGGATATTTCTTATCTCAAGAATGTATAAAAAATAATATAGAATTTACCGTCTTACCAGGACCATCATCAGTGATTAACGCTTTAATATTATCCGGTCTTGCATCAAATGCATTTTGTTTTAAAGGGTTCTTTCCTAGAAAGAAGAATTCCCAAGTAGAAATGATGCATTCATTAAATAGAATTAATGAAACCATTATTTTTTTTGAATCAGCTAAAAGAATTAGCGCCACTGTAGATATTTTTTCAGAATATTTATCCAAAGATAGAAAAATTATATTGTGCAGAGAAATGACAAAAAAATATGAGGAGACAATCAGAGAATCTATAGGAGATCTTCAGGATAAAATTAAAAATAATGAGATAACTTTGAAAGGTGAATTTGTAATTGTTCTAGAAGGAGCTACAAATAATAATATTGATTTAAACCTTAGTAATAAAATTAAAGAATTATATTTAGAACATTTACCAGCTAAAGATGCAGCAAAATTAATAGCGGCCATATCTAATCAAAATAAAAGAGATATTTATAAGTGGCTGATAGATAAATAAATGACTATAATTCTCTCCGAGTTGGTTGGATGATCGCTAAAATTTATTTTAGAGGAAAGTCCGGACTTCACAGAGCAGGGCGCCAGGTAACTCCTGGGAGGCGTAAGCCTACGGATAGTGCAGCAGAAAATATACCGCCAATTTTATTGGTAAGGGTGAAAAGGTGCGGTAAGAGCGCACCGCTTAAATGGTAACATTTGAGGCAGTGTAAACCCCAGCCCGAAGCAAAACCAAATAGAAATCCTTAGGCTGCTCGTTTAGGATTTGGGTAGGTTGCTAGAGCATTGTGGTGACACATTGCCAAGATAGATGATCATCTTTTACAGAATCCGGCTTACAGACCAACTCATTTTTTTAAATAAATTAAGAAAAGTGTGTGAAAGTGTGTAAAAAATGTTATAAAGTGTGTTAATTAATAAATAGTTAATATCTTTATGTTCGGATACAACACGATATCTATAGATCAAAAGCACAGGTTCTCAATACCAGCTAAATATCGCGCTGATTTCCTTAAAACTAATGAAACAGAGCTAGTTGTTACAAAAGATCCTCAATACCCATCCTTAAAAGTCTATAAAGGTTCTGAGTGGAAAAATATTTCTTCTAAACTTCAATCACTACAAGGATTAGACCCAATTGTTAGGAACCTACAGTGGACCATTTTAGGAAATGCAAGTGTTACAGATTTAGATCCAAGTGGCAGAATGCTAGTTTTGTTACCAGAAGAGTTAAGAAATTATGCTGAACTTGATAATGATAATAAATTTTTATTTATTGGAATGGGTAATAAATTTGAGATTTGGAATACAGATAATTGGAATTTACGTCAAACCGGAGGAACTCTAGCTACTGAAATTTTAGATGTTGTTCTTCCAATAAGCATTAAAGAGATGTCTTTTTAAAAAGGGGATAGATATGAATTGGGAAGTAGTCGATCAAGATAGTCAGCAAGCCAAAATTAAAGTGATCGGAGTTGGGGGAGCTGGAGGCAATGCAGTTATTCATATGATCAATCATGATATTCAAGGTGTTGATTTTATTTGTGCTAATACTGATACGCAGGCACTTTCTAGAGCTGATGGCGCAATATCACTTAAATTAGGCAGGAATCTTACAAAAGGTCTAGGAGCCGGAGCAAACCCTGAGGTCGGTCGTCAAGCAGCAGAGGGAGATAGAGAGGCTATTCAAGAGCTCTTAGGTGATGCAGACATGATCTTTATTACAGCTGGCATGGGTGGAGGCACTGGAACTGGTGCAGCTCCTGTAATTGCATCTATTGCTAAAGAAATGGGCGCACTAACCGTTGCTGTTGTAACAAAACCATTTAAATTTGAAGGCAAAAGAAGAATGACTGCAGCCGAACAAGGCTTAGCAGCTCTAGTTGAAGAAGTGGATAGCTTGATTACAATCCCGAATCAAAGACTCATTGAAGTTCTTGGTGGAAATACAACTATGACAGATGCATTCGCCAGAGCAGATGATGTCTTAAAAGGTGCCGTGCAAGGCATATCAGATATCATTATGAAAGATGGATTAATTAATGTTGACTTTAATGATGTTAGAACTGTAATGTCTGAAAAGGGCATAGCTATGATGGGAACAGGAAGATCTAGCGGAAAAGATAGAGCTTCTGAAGCAGCCTCTCAAGCAGTAGGCAGTGAATTACTTGAAGATATAGATTTAAAAGATGCGCGAGGTGTTCTGGTTAATATTACTGGTAAAGAGCCCACCCTAAATGATTACGAAGAAGTGAGTAATATTGTTGAAGAATTTACCGCTGAAGATGCTTATGTTATTTATGGGACTGTAATAGATAAAGATATTGGTGATGACTTATTAGTAACTATTGTTGCTACAGGTGTTAATCAAAAAGCTCCAAGCCTAGCTGTAGATAATAGAAGAAGCGCTTCTATTCGATTAAATCCTGTTGGCCTAGATAAAGAAATTCAAATTAAAACAAGTCAAGAAGTTGGCACATCGTCTGCAGAGGGATTAGATTTCCTCGATGTGCCTACTTTTATGCGAAAACAAGTAGACTAAAATGCTCCATTTTCCAGTATTACTGGAAGAATCTATTGGTTTTCTAGTTGATAATAAAAGTGGTTCCTTTCTAGACTGCACGTTTGGAAGAGGCGGTCATTCAAATTCTATCTTGAACAATATCTCAGAAAACGGAAAACTTACTGCTTTTGATAAAGATCCTGATGCTGTTCAGTATGCAAATGATTCAATTAATGACTCTAGATTTAAAATTATCCATAAATCTTTTAATGAAATAGATTCAATTTTTCAAGAAAAATCTCTAGATGGAATATTGTTTGATTTAGGAACTTGCTCTACTCACTTTGATGACAAATCTAGAGGATTCAGTTTCCGAGATGATGGTCCTTTAGATATGAGATTTAATTTTAACACTGGTGATCCTCTTTCTGAGTGGATAAATAAAGCTAGCGAAAAAGAATTAATAGATGTTTTATACAAGTATGGTCAAGAAAAAAACGCTAGATCAATTGCAAAAGCTATTTGCGCATTTAGACAAGAATCTGAAATCAAAACAACATCTCAATTAGTAAGCATTATTGTATCTGTTTCATCAAAGAAATTTTCAAAGATTCATCCCGCAACGAAATCATTTCAGGCATTCAGAATTTTTATAAATAATGAGCTAGAAGAGTTAGAAGAAGCTCTTGAGAAATCTAAACAATTAATTAAGATTGGCGGAAAAATTGTTGTTATATCTTTTCATTCACTAGAAGATTCAATTGTTAAAAACTCTTTCAAAACAAAGATAAAGGCATTTCCAAGAGAAATACCTATAAATCCAATAGTTACAAAAGAATTTGATTGTATTGCAAGAAAGATAAGGCCATCTAATATAGAGATTAATAGAAATAAACGCTCCAGAAGTGCAATTATGAGAGTTTTTAAAAAACTTCCATGAATGCAAACTATCTACTAATACTCTTTATTCAAATATCTTTAATATTATTTTTATCCTTTGAACAAATTAAAGTCAGATGGGAAATAAGTCTTCTATATGGAAATCAAGACAAAATTAATCTTGAATATCAGAATTTAAAAGAGGAGCAATACAAGCTTAAAACAGAAGTTTATTTTTTAAATTCTCCTGCAAGAGTCGAGAAATATGCAAAAGAAAAACTCTCTATGCAAAAGATAAAACCTAAGATAGTTAAAATACAATAATGAAGAAATTAAATTATTTTAATTGGCGATTTTTTCTTATTATAATTTTTTTAATTGCTTCTATTGTAGCAATTTTTACTCGAGTTATTTATCTCCAGATAGATAAGGAAAATTTTTTAAAAAATTGGGGCCAAAATCAACATATTGCTTATAGGGAAGTTCCATCTATCAGAGGAACTATATATGATCGAAATAATATACCTCTAGCAATCTCATTAACGCACTATGATTTATATGCTTTAAGAAATTTTAGTGAAAATGATTATAAGAAGTTAAAAAATATAATAAGTATTAATACTTCCTTTAACGAAATTAGTTTAAAAAATAAGAAAATACTAATTCAAAAGAGTTTGTCACCTGAAGATATAAATTTAATTAAAGATTCTTCTTTAAAGCATTATGAAATTGAAATTAGGTTCTCAAGACATTACCCCCTTGCAGATCAAATTGCGCCTTTAGTTGGCTTTTCCGGTAAAGATAATTATGGCCTTGAGGGGATTGAGAAAAGTTATAACTCTTTTTTATCCGGAAAGGATGGCAAGGAACAATATTATAAAAATAGAAAAGGTGAAATTATTTCAAAAGCTATTAGCATTCATGCTCAAGAGCCAGGACATGACTTGCATTTAACCATTGATAGTAATATTCAATTTTTTGCTTATAAAAAACTAGCTGAAGCAATAGAGGAAACTAAAGCTAAAAGCGGTACTGCTATTGTTTTAGACAACTCAAGTGGCGAAATATTAGCAATGGCTAGCTATCCTTCATATAACCCAAATAATCCAAACAGAAAGCCTCAAAAAAATAGGGCATTGCTTGATAAATATGAGCCTGGATCTGTTTTAAAACCGATCGCTTTAGCTAAAGCCATTGATATGGAATTAATTGATATAACAGATCCCCTCGATACCTCGCCTGGATATATTTCTTTAAATAATTACTCTATCAGTGACTACAAGAATCATGGAGTTTTAAAAGCATATGAAATTATTACTAATTCTAGTCAAGTTGGTGCTTCCAAAATTGCTTTAATGTTAGGTGCAGATAACATTGTCACAACATATAAAGAATTTGGTTTTAGTAAGCCAATTAATATTAATTTTCCATCACCAACCTTTGGACAAATAAATAATAGAGAGAATATGTCAGATATAGAAATTGCTAATCTTGGATTTGGATATGGTCTTGATGCCAGCCCATTTCAGATTGCTTCAGCTTTTGCCGTTTTTGCAAATGAGGGTGTCTATAAAGAATTTTCTTTAGTAATGAATGATGAATATATGTATGAAAAGCAAGTAATATCTGAAGAGACGGCTGATAAAATACTATTTGCTTTAAAAGATGTTATTGAAAATGGATCAGGACGAAAAGCAAAAGTACCAGGATTTGATATAGGTGGTAAAACTGGTACTTCACACAAGAGTGTTAAGGGAGGAGGTTACGCAAAAAGTATATATACAGCTTCATTTGCAGGTATAGCACCCTTAGGAAGCAAAGATCTCACTATTTTTGTTTCTATTTATCAACCTGGTTTAAATGCATATACAGGTGGAGAAATAGCAGCACCTTTGTTTGCTAAAATTGCTTCTGATACGCTTAATTATTTAGGATATTTTGAGAGTGAATAAATTAGAGAAAATATTAGGGGTACCTTTTCCTAATAAGACGATTATTATCAATGCAACGAATACAACAAATAAAGTAAAAAAGAATTCAATTTTTTTTGGTCTTCAAGGTACCCAAGTACATGGCAGTAAATATATAGAAAAAGCACTGGATTTAGGTGCGTCAATTGCTGTTCATGATGACCCTAATTTTAAATCTAATCTAAAAAATATTTTTTATGTAAAGAATATTGCGAAATCTCAAAATGATTCTTTTAAAAGTAGTAAATTATTTTTCTTTTTAGAAGAACTCTCAGGCATGAAAGATAAGAATTTTATTATTCATGCTTTTACTGGAACTAATGGAAAGACATCATCAGCTTTTCTTTGTCATCAGCTAATAAGAAAACAAAGAATAAAAAAAGACTCTCTTTATATAGGAACTCTTGGAACTCAGTTTAATGAGGAAATAATAAATCAATCCATAAGTTTAAAAACCACTCCAGATTTATTTGAATATTTTGAAATTCTAAAATTTTATAATCTTAAAGATGATACGAACATTTGTATTGAAATATCATCCCATGCTCTAGATCAAAAAAGATTATTTGACATTAGATCAATGGCCTCATCTGCTCTTCTTAATATTGGAAAAGATCATCTTGATTACCATAAGAACATAAGTGCATATAGAGATACTAAATTTCAGATATTTAATCAAATTACCTTAATTAATCTTATTGATGATGAGCTTAAGCCTTCTGCTGTTAAGCGAGGAGTGCAGTCATTAATTTCAATAAGTAATAAAAATGAATTATCAAATATCTTCTATAAAATTATTGAATCAAGTATTCAAAAAACAATATTTGAAATAACTACAGATAAAAGTTTTGATGGTATGAGGAGGAAATATAAATTTTCCTGTTTGTTATTTCCGGAATTCAACATAAATAATCTTGTTTTTGCAATTTCATCTATATATAAAGGATATGATGAATTTTCAGAACACAAAGTTAATGATCTATCTTACTTAAAGCTTCCAAGAGGCAGATCAGAACTTATCAATGATTTACCTAAAAATATAATAATAGATTATGCTCATAATCCAGATAGTTTTAAGTTATTCCTGTCATCAATAAAAAATTATTTTAATAATTTAGTAATAGTTTTTGGGTGTGGAGGCGAGAGAGATAAACTAAAAAGACCTGAAATGTTAAAAATAGCTACTGAAAATAGTAATCAAGTAATTTTTACTTCTGATAACTCACGAAGTGAAAGTTTTTATGATATTTTCAAGGATGCATCTAATGGAAATAAAATAGATGATGTCCTTGCTATTGAGGACAGAAAGGATGCAATAATTTATGCAAGCACTTTAATAGGTGATAATGATTGCTTGGTAATTCTTGGAAAAGGGCACGAGGAAACGCAGGAAATAGATGGAAAGATAATACGTTTTAGTGACCATGAGGTAATAAATGAAATTTATAAGTAGTTCAGAGGATTTGTCTAAATATCTAGAAATTTCAATAAAGAAAAGTATAGAAATAAAAAGTATTTCCACTGACACAAGGACATTAAATAAAGGCTCTCTATTTATAGCGATTAAAGGAGAATTTTTTGATGGTAACAATCATATTGATGAAGCTATAAAAAAAGGCGCCTCTCTAATTATTTCAGATAGTAAAGAATATCTGGATTCTAAGAATAAAAGAATTATTTATGTTAAAAATTCAGTTCTTGCCCTGAAAAAAATCGCTAAAAATATAATTAAAGAATATCAAGGTAATATTATTGGAATTACTGGAAGTAATGGTAAAACGACCACAACTCAGTTAATTACAAATTCTATCAAGAGAAGCTCAAGTACGCTTAAAAACTTTAATAATGAAATTGGTATGCCATTAAGCATAATTCATGCCAACCCTAAATCTAAAACTTTAGTAATTGAGATGGGAGCATCAAAACCAAAAGATATTCATTATTTAAGTTCAGTTTTAAAGCCTAGTATTGGAGTCATAACTAATATAGGTAATTCACATCTAAAAAATTTAATAAATATTAAAGGAGTCCTTAAAGTTAAGTCAGAATTAGTTTCTAACATAAAAAAGAATGGCTATTTAGTTGTTCCTAGTGAGAATTCAACTCACTTAAAATTTTGGCGCAAAATAAGAAATGATATTCATATTATGACTTTTGGGCTTAAATCAGATGCAGATTTTTATCCTAAAAATATTAGGAGTTATTCAAATAAAATAGAGTTTAATATTTGCTCTAAAAAATATAACTTAAATATTAAAATTTCTACAACTCTATTAGGAGATCATAATATTAAGAATATTTTAGCTACCTTTGCTGTAGGTTTTTGTATTAATAATCCAATTGGTTCTTTCTTAAGAGGGCTGGAAAAGTCATCGGTTAATCACTTGAGACAAAAACAATCCAAATGGATTAAGGGATCTTTGCTGATTGATGATACTTATAATGCAAATCCTGAATCTGTTAAAAAATCTATAGATCTAATTAAGAATTTTAATAAGAAAAGAGCTGTTTTTATTTTGGGTGACATGAAAGAACTCGGTAGATTTAGAAAGAAACTTCATAAGGAAGTTGGTACTTATGCAAAAAGTCATAAAGTAGGTTTATTTATAGGTTTTGGAAACTTAACTCGCTTTTCTGTAAGTGCATTTGGTAAAAATGGCTTTTTCTTTAGTGATAAAGAACAATTGAACGAATTTTTAGTTAATAATATTAAAAAAGAAGATTTAGTAATTCTAAAAGGTTCAAGGGGAATGCGAATGGAACAATTCATAAATACTCATAGAGGAAATATATAGATGTTTGAGTATCTGGGAACAGTTTTAGTTGGAGTAGACCCGGGTTTCGATGTATTAAGATATATAACTGTTAGAACTATAGGTGGAACTGTAACAGCGCTTCTTATATCGATCTTACTTGGTCCTTTTGTTATTAATCTTTTAAAAAGACTTCAGTTTGAACAACATGTTCGAATAGATGGACCTAAAAGTCACTATAAAAAAACTGGAACACCAACCATGGGAGGATTACTAATAATCCTTTCTCTTCTTATCTCAACCTTGCTTTGGGCAGATTTAGGAAATAGATATATTTGGGTAGTTCTTTTTGTAACTATTACGTTTGGTTTTGTAGGATTTTTAGATGATTATCTTAAAATTAAGTCAAAGAGTTCAGACGGCCTAACAGGTAAACAAAAAATCATTCTCCAAACATCATTTGCATTTATTGCAACTGCATTCCTATACTTTTCAGCTGAAGCGTCTGCTGAAACATCATTTATTGTTCCCTTTTACAAAGATCTTTTAATTAGCATGAGCCCATTTCTTTTCATATTTTTAGGGTCTTTTGTTGTTGTTGGTTCTTCAAATGCTGTAAACCTGACTGATGGCTTAGATGGATTGGCAATTATGCCTACAATTCTTATAGGTGGCGCTTTGGGTCTAATTGCTTATGGAATGGGGAATGTTCTGATTGCAGATTATTTATATTTACCTCATCTTAAGATATCTGGTGAACTAGTGGTATTTTGTGGAGCACTGGTTGGTTCTGGTATTGGCTTTCTTTGGTACAACACTTATCCGGCACAAATTTTTATGGGTGATGTTGGTTCTTTAACTCTTGGTGCTGCGCTTGGAATAATTGCAGTCATACTAAGACATGAATTAGTTTTTGCCATAATGGCAGGAGTTTTTGTAATGGAAACCCTAAGTGTAGCGATTCAGGTCATATCATTTAAATTAAGAGGCAAAAGAGTGTTTCTTATGGCACCAATTCACCATCACTTTGAATTAAAAGGCTGGGAAGAGCCAAAAATAATAGTTAGGTTCTGGATAATAACAATCATTTTAATATTAGTTGCATTGGCAACATTAAAAATTAGATAAAGATCTTATTTTGTGAAGTCTTTAATATATGGCTACGGAATTACTGGCAAATCAATTGAAAGATATCTAATAAGAAATAATATCGATTATCAGATATTTGATGACAACAAAGACCTCTATACTTCAGATTACTTCACCAACGACTTAGAAAATAATTGGGATGTAATATATTGCAGCCCAGGAATCAGTAAAAAAGATTTTAAAAAGTTACAGTCTATTGCTTCTATAGAAGTTTTAACTGATATAGACATTTTTTTTCAAGAAGATACCTCTATTAAAATTGGCATAACTGGAACTAACAGAAAAAGTACAACTTGTTTCCACTTATATCAGCTATTAAACAAAAACTATTCTGTAAATTTAATTGGTAATATTGGAGAGCCTGTTCTTGATTACATTAATAGTGGTGTAGATTTTTCGGTTATAGAACTATCAAGTCAGCAATTGGATAAATTTAAAGAAAATAAACTTGATTACGGAGTTTTATTAAACATAGCCCCAGATCATATTGATTATCATGGAAGCTTTGATGAATATAAGTATGCAAAAGAAAGAATATTGGATGCAAAAGAAATTTCTTATGAAAATAATCCTTTCGAGCTATTTAAATGGATTACTGGCAAAGATGTAGAACCAAGTGATTTAAATAATTTACCTTTTAGATTTGAGATGATTACAGAATCTATAATTAATGACTCTAAATCAACCAATATGCATTCACTAGATTATGCAATTGATAAGGCGAATATTTATTTTAAATGCAGCAAATATCATTTAATTATCTGTGGAAACCCAGTAAAAGAAGGCTTTAATAACTTTCATCCTGAGGGTCCTGACACTATCTTCATTTTTGGTGCACATGTCGATGAAATTAATAAATGTATTATTCATTCAAATAAACAGCTTTTTAAAAATTTAGATGATGTCCTAATACATATTTTAAATAACTATGAATCTCAGAATATTCTATTTTCACCAGGCTATCCGAGTGGAGATGATTTTAAAAATTTTGAAGAAAGAGGAGAATATTTTAATAAGTTGATTCAAGAAATATTGTTATATGATTTATAGAAATAATATTTTTCTTTCAATTTCCTTAGTAGGATTAATTACTCTTGGCTTGATAATGGTCACATCTTCAAGTATCTATATTGCAGATAACTTAACAGGCAATCCTTTCCATTTTGCAACGAGGCAGGCTTTATTTATTGGAGTTGGTATTTTTATATTTACAGCCTTTCTTTTAATTCCCTCCTCCTTTTTAGAAAAAACAGACTGGCTTTTTTTGCTCATAAGCATATTACTTCTGGTTGCTTTATTTATTCCTGGTATTGGTACTGAGGTAAATGGGAGCATTAGGTGGATAAGATTAGGACCAATTAATATCCAACCTGCTGAAGTTTGTAAATTTAGTATGATTTTATATACATCTGGATATTGTGTTCGAAGAATGGGAGAAATAAGTACACTAAGAGGTTTTCTTAAACCTTTAATGTTATTAGGCCTTGTGTCTTTTCTGATCTTATCGCAGCCAGACCTTGGAACAACAGCAATTATATGCGCTGTAGTAGTAGCAATCTTATTTTTTGCTGGCATATCTTTTTTTCAATTTGGGTTACTGATTCTATTAATAGGCGCACTAGGATTTATTGCCATTTACTTCACTCCGTTTAGACTGACAAGAGTTATGTCATTTATGGATCCATTTTTAGTCCAACAAGGTGCCGGATGGCAACTAAGTAATTCTTTGATAGGTATAGGGCAAGCAAACTGGATAGGGCTGGGGCTGGGTAATAGTTTTCAAAAAAATCTTTTTCTGCCAGAAGCTCATACAGACTTTATTTTTGCTGTCCTCGTTGAAGAATTAGGAATATTTGGAGTTATTTTATTAATTTCACTATATTCACTTATGATTTTTGCCATCTTTTCAACCGCTATTCAATCTTTAGCCTTAAAGAGGTTTTTTCAGGGTTTTGTAGCCTTCGGTATTGGTTTTTTAATCTCAATTCAAGCTCTTTTTAATTTAGCAGTAAATATAGGCCTTCTTCCAACAAAAGGTTTAACATTACCCTTTATAAGCTATGGAGGAACTAGCATTATTATAATGATGTCCTTTATTGCTATAGTTTTAAGAATTAATAATGAAAATAAGTTTTATTAGTATATGAAAATTTTAATTGCTGCTGCTAAGACAGGCGGACATATTTATCCAGCAGTATCAGTTGGAAGTGAGCTTATTAATGGCGGTCATAATGTTATTTTTCTAGGTTCAAATAGTCTTCTTGAAAAAAATGCTATTAAGAATGTTCCTGAAATTCAATATGAATCAATATCAATGAAAGGTTTTAGAGGGAATGGTTTAGTAAATAAGATGCTGGTTTTACTAAAACTTCCCATAAATATTTTCAGACTATTAAGTATTATAAAAATCAATAAAGTTGATTCTGTAATTGTTTTTGGTGGCTTTATAACTATTCCTGTTTCTTTAGCAGCACTTATTCTTTTTAAGCCCATATATGTTCATGAGCAAAATACAGTTTTAGGTTCAGCTAACAAGCTATCTGCAAAGATTGCTAAGAAAATTTTTTTAGGCATGCCACTTCATCATAATCAGATAAAAAGATCAGAAGTTGTTGGCAATCCAATTCGCAGTTCATTTATACCCTCATTACAAAAGCCAGACGATGAAAATATTAAAATATATATAACTGGAGGAAGCCAGGGAGCAAAGTATCTCAATGATAATCTTCCTATAATTTTAAAAAACACTAATTATTCAATATCTATCAGACATCAATGCGGCAAAGACAAAAAAGAAGATGTGGTTAAACTATACGAGGATTGTAATAATGTTGAAATAGAGGAATTTTTTGATAATCCAAATTTACTGATTGATTGGTCTGATTTTGTAATCTCTAGGTCTGGTGCATTAAGCCTATCAGAGACAATTTCAATGAAGAAAGGCTTGCTGATGATACCTTTGCCTAATGCTATAGACAATCATCAGTTATTTAATGCTAAATATATTGAAAAAAATGGCATGGGACTAATTCATGAGCAACAAAATGGAATTGAGGATCTTGAGAAAAAAATTAACTCTATTTTAGAAGATAAAAAATACCTAACTTGGCAACAAATGAATTCAGAAACTAATCATAACGAGGCTGCAAAGAATATTGTTTCTTCAATCTTAAACAAGAATATTTTATGAACCCTCTAAAGAAAATTAAACATATACATTTTGTTGGCATTGGAGGCTCAGGGATGATTGGTATTGCCTATTTACTTTTAAGAAAAGGCTATAAAGTAAGTGGATCAGATATAAACAAATCAAAACCTCTTAGTGATCTAAGAAAAATAGGGGCAAAAGTTTCTTATACGCATAACGAAAAAAACCTTGGAAAAGCTGATTTAGTAGTAATGTCATCTGCAATTAAGACCTCTAATCCAGAATATAGAAGCGCAAAAAGAAAAGGTATTACTATCATTCCAAGAGCCCAAATGTTGGGAAGTTTAATGAGAGGTTATGAGAGCATAGCTATAGCAGGAAGTCATGGAAAGACAACTACAACCAGCATGATTGCAAATATATTTAGTGAAGCTCTATTGAGTCCTACATATATTGTAGGTGGAAAAGTTTTAGGAATAGGTAAAAATTCAGAACTAGGAAGTGGAAATTATCTAATAGCTGAAGCAGATGAAAGCGATGGTTCTTTTTTACATCTTCAGCCAGATGTTGGAGTATTTACAAACATCGATAATGATCATCTAAGTTATTACGATAACGATATGGATAAATTGTTAAATTCTTTCCAGATGTTTGCAGAAAATATTCCTTTTTATGGCGCACTAATTATCAATGGAGATGATAAAAATGTAAGAAAAGTTGCAAAGAGAATTTCAAGAAGACAAATTTCGTTTGGATTTTTTGCAGCAAGTGATTATCAGATATCTAATGCTACTTATAAAAATAATTACCAAAGTTTTAATTTAGCTGACCATATTGAGAAAAAGAATTACCTATTTAGTTTGCCAATGCCTGGAAAACATAATTTGTACAATGCTGCGGCAGCTATTGCTGCAAGTATCGAAGAAGGCATTCCAATAAAATCTATACAACAAGGCCTTAAGAATTTTAAAGGTGTCTCAAGAAGATTTGAAAAACACGAAATAAAGATTAATAAAAAGAAAATAATTTTAATAGATGATTATGGGCATCATCCAGAAGAAATAAGATCAACAATTAATGCAATTCAACAAGCATTTCCAAAGAAAAAGATTTGTATGATATTTCAGCCACATAGATATACAAGAACCGCTCAACTTTATAATGATTTTATTGATGTTTTATCTATGCCAGATTCACTTTTATTATTTAATATTTATCCAGCAAGCGAGGTCCCTATAAAAGGGATATCCTCAAAAACGCTTCTAGAAAGTATTAAGCAAAAAGGAAAACTTAATGCGAGCCTTACCTCTGATAAATCAATATTAAATGATATTAAAAACTCATCTGCTGATTTTGATATTCTGGTTACCCAAGGAGCTGGCAGTATTTCATCTATTTGTGAAGCAATACAGAAGAAATGGCAGAAATAAAAAAAATTATAGTTCTTTATGGAGGAGCATCTTCAGAAAGAGAGGTCTCTCTTAATAGTGGAGAAGGAATATATAAAGCTCTCTTAGATTTAGGTTACTCAGTTAGCTTAAAAGACTTCAATGATGTTGATAAATTAGAATATTTGAAAGAGTTTGATTTAGTTTTTATAGCTCTTCATGGGTTTGAAGGCGAATCAGGCGACTTGCAAAAAAGTCTAGACAGTCTTGGTATTTTATATACAGGTTCAAACTACTTAGCATGCAAAAATACATGGAATAAAACTAATTTTAAAAATATTTTAAAATCTGTACCCATTTCTACCCCCAGAGGATTTTCTGTAGAAAACATTCATTTTGACATGCAATCTCCTTTTGATATTTTTAATACAAAGCATGATTCAGATATTAAAAAATTATTCTTAAAACCAGAAGAGGATGGCTCAAGTATAGATATTTTTGAAATTAATTCTGATACGGATCTTGTAAATTCTATTAAAAATGCACAAATTCCAAATAGAGCTTTTATTTTTGAAGAATCTATTAAACATAGAGAATATACAGTCTCTATTATCAATGGTAAGTGCCTTCCAATAATTGAAATTAAGACTAGTAATAGTTTTTATGACTATGATGCAAAATATATTTCAGATAATACTCAATTGCTCGAGGTAGAGCTTGATCAATCAACTAAAAAAGAAATTAATAATTTATCTTTACAAGCTTTTAATAAATTGGGCTGCTCAAATTGGGGGAGAGTAGATATTCTTGAGGATGCAATTGGAAATTTTTATGTTTTGGAAATTAATACTGTTCCTGGTATGACTTCTCATAGTTGTGTGCCCAGATCTGCTGAATTAGCTGGCATTTCTTATAAAGAGCTAGTTCAATTAATAATTAAAGATGTTCAGATTTAAATTCCTATTTTTAGTAACTTTTTTAATAATTTTGACCTCCTGTAGTAAATCTAAAAATATTGAGATAATTTTTGAAGATAACTTTATGTATAAAGCTCAAAAAGAATTAATATTTGAATTAAAGCTTGTAAATACGAAGAAAGATATAAAAAATATTTTACTAAATCAAGACTGGATTGAGGATTTTAAAATTAATTTTAGAATCAACGGAAATGTAAGAATAATTATTAATACCAAGATACCAATTTTTATCTGGAATGAAAAATATTATATTGATAACAATATGGAGACATTTAATTTTGATAAAACAAATAATCAGTTAATAAAAGTTTTTTGTCCGAGTAATCAGCTAAATGACGCAATGAATCTAATTGATTTTATTAATACTAAAATTAAATCAGAGCAAAATAAATTTACAAAACTTGATTTTAAATATTCATCTGGATGGATACTAGTTTCTAAAAATAATACAGAAATAAAATTTGGAAAAGTTATATCAAAAGATAGGTTAAATTCTTTTAAACAAAGCTTAAATTATGTATACGAAAGTAACTCCATACCTAGTATGATAGATCTAAGATACAAGGATGGGGTAGCATTAAATTATGGCAAATAATTCTTCAAAAGATTCAGATATTGTTGTTGGTTTGGATATTGGAACTTCCAAAATAGTTTGTATTGTTGGTCAGTATGATGCTCAGGATAATCTTGAAATTATTGCTCTAGGATCATATCCGTCTAGTGGCCTTAAAAAAGGAGTAGTTGTAAATATAGATGTAACAACTGATGCAATTCAAAAAGCAGTGGAACAAGCTCAATCCATGATCGAAGAGAAAATTAAATCAGTATTTGTCGGAATCGCTGGAAATCATATTAGAAGCTTTAATTCTCAAGGTATAGAGGCGATAAAGGATAAAGAAGTGTCATCTTCTGATATAGAAAGAGTTATTGAATCAGCTCAAGCTATAGCCATACCATCAGACCAAAAAGTTCTTCATGTTATACCTCAAGAGTTTGTTATAGATGATCAAGATTGCATAAAAGACCCATTGGGAATGTCTGGTGTAAGGCTTGAAGCTAGAGTTCATTTAGTCACCTGTTCTAATAATGCAGTCATGAATATTGAAAAATGTGTAAAAAATTGTGGTCTTAAGGTGGAAGGGTATGTTCTTGAGCAGTTAGCAAGCTCTCACTCAATATTATCTGATGATGAAAAGGACTTAGGGGTATGTTTAGTTGATATTGGAGGAGGAACTACTGATATTGCAATCTTTCAAGCAGGCTCAATTGGTTTTACAGGAAATATACCTATCGCTGGAGATATGGTAACTAATGATATCGCTGTTGCATTAAGAACTCCTACTCCTGAAGCGGAGGATATAAAACAAAGACAAGGATGCGCAGTTCCAGAATTTACCAATGATGATGAAGTTATAGAAGTTAGAGGGGTAGGCGGAAGACCTCCCACGGAGCTCGCAAGAAGAACTTTAGCAGGCTTTATAGAGCCAAGATATATTGAGCTATGTCAGCTAGTTAAAGCAGAGATAAGCAGAAATGGTTTCGAAGATAAAATTCCTGCTGGAATTGTCCTTACTGGCGGAACATCAAAAATGGAAGGTGTTGTTGAGCTTGCAGAATCAATTTTTCAAACAAGCGTAAGACTTGGTGTGCCTTCTAAATTTCAAGGAATGGAAAATATTCTTCAAAACCCTATATATGCAACCTCAATTGGCCTAGTTTCTCACGGGCATCTTCAAAAGAAAGAGAATTATATTCTAGAAAATAACCAAAGCCTTATTTCTAAGTTTTTAAATTGGGCTAAAGGTGAGTATTGATTGTAAAATTTTTTTACATTAGAATGCATCTTCCTTGGTTTTCTTAAATAAGAGAAAATCTTTAACCAAAAGGTAAATATGAATAATTACGAAACAATATTAATAATTAATCCCAATCTTTCTTCTAAGATGGAAGAATTTCAAAAGAAATTCGCAAAGCTTTTATCAGATAACTCGTTTGAAGTTAAAAAGGTAGAGGATATTGGTAGAAAGCAGCTTGCTTATTCTATTAACAACCATCATAAAGGTCACTACTTGCTCTATCGCATGCAGGGTAATCCTCAGAATATTGCTGAGATAGAAACTAAAATAAAATATGACGAAGCTATTATTAGACATTTAATATTGGCTGTTAAAGATCTATCTAGCGAAGACTCTGTTCTTTTAACAGAAGCTCTAGAAAATAAGAATAAGAGAGCTGAAGTCGTAGATGAAGCTCCTGCTAAAGAAGTTAAAAAAGTAGCTCCTAAAAAAGAAGAAGCTCCAACTGAAGAATCTAACAAAGAAGAGGGTGCATAAATGAAAAAATTTCAATTACCAAATAATTTTGATTATAAAAATACAGATGTCCTGAGACAATTTATTACTGAAACTGGAAAAATTGTTCCAGCTAGAGTTACTGGTATTTCAGCATCAAATCAAAGAAAAGTTACTAAATCCATAAAGATTGCAAGGTTCTTAGCCTTACTTCCTTACACTGACATGCATAAATAAAAATGAAAATTATACTATTAGATAGAATACAAAGATTGGGTGAAATTGGAGACATAGTTGATGTTAAGTCTGGTTATGCACGAAATTTTCTTATCCCTCAAAAAAAGGCTGCATTTGCAAGTGATAAAAATATAGCAGAAGTTGAATCTAGGAAAGGTGAATTAGCCGCAGCATCAGCAGATGCTCTAGCTCAAGCTCAAGGAAGAGCTGAGGCTATGGAAGGGGCTTCATGTGAAATTAAGGTTCCTATAACTGAAGAAGGTTCTTTATATGGCTCAGTTGGCACTAGAGAAATTGCAGATGCTTTTGTTGCAACAGAAATAAATATTGATAAAAGTGAAGTTCAATTACCTGATGGCCCTATCAAAGAACAAGGCGATCATAATGTATTTATAGCTCTTCACCCTGAAGTTTCAGTTGAAGTTTTAGTTAAAGTATTGCCAGAGTAGTTGTGTATTTTAAAATATGATGTAAAGATCATATTCCATGTCTGAATTAACGCAAAATATTAACGAGCAAGCCAGAGAAGCAGAAAGAGCTGTATTAGGCGGTTTAATGCTCGAAACGGAAAGATTTGATACCGTTACTCCTATAATTAATCACCAAGACTTTCAAGGAAAAGATCATCAGCTTATCTACGAATCAATGTTTGAATTGATTGAAGAGAATAAGCCTTTAGATCCCATAACAGTCTCAGAAAAATTAGATAATAAAAATCTCCTTAATAAAGTTGGTGGAAAAAACTATTTAATTGAATTAGCTACCAGCACTCCAACTGCTGCCAATATAGAAGCATACGCAGAGATAATAAGGCAAAGATCAATTACTAGACAGTTGATGAAAACAAATTCAGAAATTGCAGAGTTAATTAATAATCCCCAAGGCCAGGATGGAGCAAGCCTTCTTAATGAAGCTGAAAGAAAGATATTCGCCTTAAATGAGCAAGCCAGTCTATCTGATAGTGCAATGCAATCAATGCAGGAATTGATTCCAGCAACAATGGATAGATTACACAAGCTATCTAAAATGGGTAAAGGCAATATTATTGGAAACTCTACCGGCTTTAAGGATTTAGATACAAAGCTTCAAGGTGTTCAGAACGGGGATTTAATAGTAGTAGCTGGAAGACCTAGTATGGGCAAGACAGCATTTGCTATGAATCTAGCTGAAAATATTCTTTTAAACGATGATAATGATGGAGCTATTTTAATATTTAGTTTAGAAATGCCAGGTGAATCCTTAACCACAAGGCTGCTTTCAGGAATGTGTAAAATTGATCAACAAAAAGTTCGATCTGGAATGTTAAAAGATAATGAATTGAAATTAATCTTTGAAGAAGGCGAAAAACTTAAAAATAAACCTTTATATATTGATGATAGTTCAACGCTATCACCAATGGAGCTCTTAGCTAAATCTAGGCGCTTACATAGATCAGAAGAGAACGGGTTATCTCTTATAGTAGTTGACTATCTGCAACTTATGCAGATACCTGGATCTACTGAAAATAGGGTCAACCAAATTTCTGAGATTTCAAGGTCGCTAAAATCGCTTGCAAGAGAACTAAATGTTCCTGTTATAGCTTTGTCTCAGTTAAATAGGGGCGTAGATTCAAGACCTAATAGAAGGCCTATTATGTCTGATTTAAGAGATTCAGGTGCAATTGAGCAGGACGCTGATGTAATTTTATTTCTTTACAGAGATGAGGTGTATAACGAAGATTCTGATCAAGGTAATAAAGCAGAAGTCATTATCGGCAAGCAAAGAAATGGCCCAATAGGCACTTGCTATCTAACCTTCTTAAAAGAATACACAAGATTTGAAAACTTCTCAAATGATGGATTTTACGATTCATTTGAATGAAGGAGCCGTCAGCAGAAATCATAATTGATATCGATGTTATTAGAAATAACATCATTTACCTAAAATCTCTTATTAGCCCAAAAACTAAATTTATGGCTATATTAAAAGCTAATGCTTATGGTCATGGTCTTAATAAAATTGCTAAAAATATTGATGATATTGTGGATGGCTATGGACTTGTACGAATTGAAGAAGCGGTAAGTGTCAGAAAATTTACACAAAAAAAAATACTCTTAATGCAAGGGTTATATAACAAAGAGGACGCAAGATTAGCTGCTGATAAAAATTTTGACTCTGTTATTCACAATAAAGATCAATTATTTATTTTAGATAATGTAAATATTCATGCATGGATAAAAGTTAATACTGGAATGAACCGACTTGGTTTCTCACCTGAAGATTTTTTAACCCTTTATAAAAGTAGACTAACTCAAAAAGAATTTACACTGATGTCACATCTGGCTTGTTCAGACAATCCTGCAGATGATTTGAATACCAAGCAATTTAATTCATTTAATGATATTTCAAAATCTTTAAAAGAAACTACACCAAAAAGCATTGGTAATACTGGATGTATCTTAAATTTTCCACAAAAAACCTTTGATTGGGTTCGATCAGGCATAGGTTTGTATGGAGGATTCGTTGGAAATGATACTTTAGAGCCTGCAATGACATTTAAATCTCAGATTATTGAGATAAAAAAGATAAAAAAAGGCGATAGAGTTGGCTATAACGGAAGAGTGATAGCATCTAATAACATGGATATAGCAATTGTATATGCAGGTTATGCTGATGGCTTACCTCAAGCAACACTTGATAATACGAAAGTATCTATAAATAATTTTTCAGCAAATATTTTTGGTCAAATAAGTATGGATTTAGTTTCGATAGATATTACAAATATTCCAAATTGTAATATTGGTGATTGGTGTATTTTTTGGAATAAAAATAACTCTCTTAAAAGTCTAGCAATAGAAAATAATTTGATTTCATATGAACTTATGACTAGGATAACTCCAAGAGTAAAAGTTATTTATATAAATTCATGAAAATTAATTACATAAAAGAAAATTTAAGAAAAATTACCTTCGAGGCAGACTTTCCAGAATACATGACTGAAAAGCATGCTGAAGATATAGCTGAGGTATTTCATACCCCACTTCAAGGTGCCTATAATTGGGATTATAGAATGCAAGATAATAGGATTAAAAGGTTATATGAACTAGGTAAAGAATTAAACTGGAATGTCGAGATGGATATTGACTGGAATAGACCGTATGAAGAGCTTAAGGAACCTTTTCCAATTTTTTGGGATAACTATCCTCCTTATCAAAAAATGTCAGATGAAAAGAAAGTTGAATTTTTAAAGCATAGACAGGCTTGGAGTATGAGCCAATTTTTGCATGGAGAACAAGGTGCTGTTTTAGTAGCATCACAACTAACAAGTTGCGCCCCTAGCTTTAATGCAAAACTATATGCGGCATCACAAACTTTTGATGAAGCTAGGCATGTCGAAGCATTTAATAAATACATCCAAACAAGAACAAAGTTAATGTATCCAGTTGGAAATGAACTTAAATCAATTCTTGATAAAATTCTTACAGACGAAAGATGGGATCTTAAGTTTATTGGTATGCAAATTATTATTGAAGGTTTAGCTTTGGCAGCATTTCAGTCCTCCAGAGATTTAACCACTGATCCAGTTTTAAAAGATATGCTTGGGTTAATAATTAGAGATGAAGCAAGGCATGTAACTTTCGGAGTTAATTACTTAGAGGAATTCATATCTACTTTATCTGAGGATGAGATAGAGGAAAGAGCTCAATTTGCATATGAAGCATGCTTACTAAGTCGTGAAAGATTAGTATCAAATGATGTTTTCGATCACTTTGGGTGGGATAAAGAAGAAGCTAGGGTATTTCAACAATCTTCAGATATTACTAAAATGTTCCAAAAACTACTCTTCCAAAGAATTGTACCTAATTTATCCAGAATTGGTCTCTTAACAGATTCTGTGAGAGGGAAGTTTGATAAACTTGGATTGCTTGAGTATGAAGATGCTCAAAGTGATATTGATGTAGATTGGGCAGATTTATCTAGACCTTTATTTGAAGATTCTGCTTAATTTCATTTATCAATTAGCTATTATCTGATATTCTGTTATCCCATCATAATCAAAAAAACTGATGGCAAAAACTAAATACATTTTTATAACAGGCGGCGTTGTTTCTTCATTAGGAAAAGGAATAGCAGCTGCATCTCTTGGCGCTATTCTTGAATCAAGAGGTCTTAAAGTTTCACTCATTAAACTAGATCCATATATAAATGTTGATCCCGGAACAATGAGCCCTTTTCAACATGGAGAAGTTTTCGTCACTAATGACGGAACAGAGACAGATTTAGATCTTGGTCATTATGAGAGATTTGTTAGATTTCAAGCATCTGCAAAAAATAATTTTACCGCTGGAAGAGTCTATGAAACAGTTATTAGAAATGAAAGAAAAGGTAATTATTTAGGTGGAACTGTTCAAGTAATTCCTCATATTACTGATGAAATTAAAAGAAGAATAAAAGCAGGAGCAAAAGGCAACGATATTGCCATAATAGAGATTGGTGGGACAGTGGGCGATATTGAAAGTCAGCCATTCGTTGAAGCTATCCGTCAAATGTCACTTGATTTACCATCAAATTCAACAGCCTTTGTTCATCTTACTCTTGTTCCTTTTATAAAGGTCTCAGGAGAGCTTAAAACTAAGCCCACTCAGCATTCAGTTAAAGAGCTTAGATCGTTAGGTATAAGCCCTGATTGCTTGATATGTAGATCTGAGCAAGAACTTCCCAAAGATGAAAGAAAAAAAATAGCTTTATTTTGCTCCGTGCATCCATCTAATGTTATTTCTATGCATGATGTTTCAACAGTGTATTCAATTCCACTACTTCTTCATAAACAAAAAGTAGATGAAATTATTATCAAAAAACTCAAAATTAAATCTAAAAAACCTAATTTAAATGATTGGAAAAGAGTGGTTGCGGCTAAAGTTAATCCTCTCTATGAAGTAAATGTTGCATTTGTTGGCAAATATACTGAATTAAAAGACTCTTATAAATCAATTAACGAAGCCTTGGAGCATGCTGGTATAAAAAATAAAGCTAAAGTAAATATAGTATTTGTAGAGGCTGAAAATATTACAGCTAAGAATGTAAAAAAAGTTCTAGGTTTTAGTGATGCAATTCTTATTCCAGGTGGCTTTGGAGAAAGGGGCGTCGAGGGAATGATTCATGCATGTAAATATGCAAGAGTTAATAAAGTGCCTTATCTAGGAATATGTTTAGGAATGCAAATAGCAATTATAGAATTTGCAAGAGATGTTTTAAAGCTTAAAGAGGCTAATAGTACTGAATTTAATTTAAATACTCCTGATCCAGTAATAGCTCTAATTACAGAGTGGAATGATAGAAGTGGAAAAAAAGAAAAACGCACCTCTAATTCTGATTTAGGCGGCACTATGCGATTAGGTGGACAGGTATGTAAATTAACAAAATCTTCTAGTGCATACAAAATGTATAAAAAAGATGAAATTACAGAAAGACATAGACATAGATATGAAGTCAATCCTGCCTATAAAGATCAAATGGTCGAAGCTGGCCTTAAAGTTGCTGGAACATCTGTAGATGGTAAATTAGTTGAAATGATTGAAATTCCTGACCATGCTTGGTTCCTAGCATGCCAATTTCACCCTGAATTTACATCGAATCCCAGAGATGGGCACCCAATTTTTAACAGTTTTATAAAAAATGCCCTTAAAATATCCAAATGAAAGATATTAAACTAAGAAATTTTACTATTGCTAACAATCAACCCTTAACTCTTATGGGTGGTGTAAATGTTCTTGAGTCTGAAGAAATGGTCATGCGAGTTGCAGAAAAATTTAAAAGCATCACAGATAAGCATAATATTAATTGGATTTTTAAAGGTTCATTTGATAAAGCAAACAGAAGCTCTATTGATTCGTTTAGAGGCCCTGGTATGGAAGAGGGTTTAAAATTACTTGAAAAAGTTTCATCTACTTTTGATTGCCCAGTAATAACTGACATTCATGAATCAGATCAGGCTCAGCCCGTTAGCGAAATATGCGAAATTATCCAAATTCCAGCTTTTCTTGCAAGGCAAACTGATCTTGTGGTTGCAGCAGCAAAAACTCAAGCCATTGTGCAATTTAAGAAACCTCAATTTCTTGCCGCACCTGAAATGAAAAATATCATTAAAAAATGTTCTGAGGCAGGAAATGACAATATTATTCTTTGCGAAAGAGGTAATAGTTTTGGTTATAACAATCTTATTGTAGATACTCTTAATTTTCAGATTCTTAAAGATTTTAGCTATCCAGTAATATTTGATGTCACTCACTCACTTCAACTACCTGGAGGTCTAGGCAATGCTGCTGGCGGAAGAAGAGAGTACCTTTTAAGTCTAGCAAAGGCAGGAATTTCACAAGGAATTGCAGGTTTGTTTCTTGAAGCACATCCTGATCCTGATAATGCTAAATGTGATGGACCCTGTGCTTTAAGATTAGATATGCTAGAACCATTTTTAAATCAAATTAAAAATCTAGATAAATTTATAAAAAATCAAGAAGACTTAGATATTTCTTAAAATCAATGTCAAAAATAATATCAATAAAAGCTATTCAAGTATTAGATTCAAGAGGCCTTCCTACTGTGGCATGCAGAATCACATTAGATAACTTACTTACAGCCGGAGTAATGGTTCCAAGCGGCGCTTCCACAGGAGCTAAAGAGGCAATAGAACTAAGAGATGGTTTAGATGCCTATTTAGGAAAGGGTGTTCTTAAGGCAGTAGATAATATAAATAAAATCATAAGCCCAGTTCTTATAGGTCAAGATCCATCAGAGCAAGAAAATATTGATAATCAATTAATTGAACTTGATGGAACGGAAGATAAATCAAATCTTGGCGCCAATGCAATTCTGGCTGTTTCTTTAGCTATCTGCAGAGTCGCTGCTAAAAATCTAGATAAAAGTCTTCATAGTTATTTTGCAGATATTTATAAAAATATTACAGGTAATTCCGTTAAACCAAATCTTCCTATGCCAATGTTAAATATTCTTAACGGCGGAGAGCATGCTGATAATAATATTGATATCCAAGAATTTATGATTATACCCAGGGGTGCTAAGAATTTTAATGAAGCCATGAGATGGTCTTCAGAAATTTATTGGAATCTGAAGACTATATTAAAAAGTAAAAATCTTTCTACAGCTGTTGGAGATGAGGGCGGTTTTGCCCCAAACCTTCAATCCAATGAAGAGGCAATTAAGCTTATTCTTCAGTCTATTGAAAAATCTAATCTTGAGCCTGGAAAGGATGTGTATCTTGCGTTGGACTGCGCAGCTAGTGAATTTTATAAAGATGGTAAATATCATCTAACAGGAGAGGGAAGAAGCTTAGATTCAAAGGACTTTGCTGATTACTTGGAGAATCTTGTAAATAATTATCCAATTATTTCAATTGAAGATGGCATGGATGAAAATGATTTTGATGGGTGGAAAATCTTAACCAAAAAAATTGGATCTAAATGCCAATTGGTTGGTGATGATTTATTTGTTACTAATAAAAAAATTTTCCAGGAAGGTATAGATGCTGGTTTAGCAAATGCAATTTTAATCAAGTTTAATCAGATAGGTTCTATAACAGAGACCATAGAGACTATGGATCTAGCCAACATGAATAATTATAAATCTATTATTTCTCATCGATCTGGTGAAACTGAAGATACAACAATTGCAGATCTTGCTGTTGGGCTTGGATCCGGACAGATTAAAACTGGAGCTCCATGTCGCTCTGATAGGGTTGCAAAGTATAATCGTCTTTTATGGATAGAAGATGAATGCCCTGATCTAAAGATTGGCTAATGAAAAGATTACTTCTTTTTATTTTTCTATCAATATTAATTTTAGTTCTTTTATATAATCTACTTATTAGCTCTAATGGTTATGAGGAAAGAGAAAATTTAATGGATGAAAATACCGAGCTATCTCTTAGAAACGGCACTTTAAGGGACAGTAATGAAGAATTAAGATTTGAGATTATTAATGCACAAGATAGCGAAGAGCATATTGAAAATTATGCTAGAGAAAATTTAAATCTTTCAATGCCAAATGAGAAATTTATAAAATTTAATGAAAAAGACCCAATAGCAGAAGATGAAAAATAATATTTTAGCCATTATCCCTGCTGCAGGAATAGGAGAAAGGTTTTCATCGGAACAACCTAAACAATACTCTCAAATTGACCAATCAACTCTAATTGAAAAAACTATTTCAGTTTTCCTATCTTCTGAATTAATTTCTAAAATTATTATTCCTATCCATAAGAATGATCAATTTATTAAAGATCAAGACTTTTACAATGATCCAAAGATTCATTTAATTGAAGGAGGGAAAACTAGAGCTATTTCAGTTCTAAATGCCCTTAAGAGTGAAGTATTAGATAATTATGACTATGTATTAACGCATGATGTAGCTAGACCTAATATTGAGGCCAAAGATATTAAATTGCTATTAGATAAAATTCAAAATGATAAATCAGACTGCTCATTTTTTTATACACCCGTTAGAGAATCTATTAAAAAATTCTCTCTTAAACAAGATGTAACAGTTAATAAAGATGATTATTATTTAGTTCAAACACCTCAAATTTGTGATGCTAAGAAGCTTTTATCTGCTTTAACATTATGTGTCGATGAGGGTATTAATATTCCTGATGAATCTTTTGTGATGGAGAGGATGAATTATTCAGTTTCAAAAATTAAAGGAAGTTCGGCTAACATTAAGGTTACATATCCAGAAGATATTGATCTTTTAAGAAAATTTAATACAAGAACAGGAACTGGTTTTGATTTACATACCTATAAACCAGGCAATGGAATTATTTTAGGTGGGTGTTTTATTGAATGTGATCATTCGATTAATGCGCACTCTGATGGTGACGTCCTTTTGCATTCTATTGCTGATGCAATATTAGGTGCGAGCGCTCTTGGTGATATAGGAATCTTTTTTGCAGATACAGATACTGCCAATAAGAATTTAGATAGTAAAACCATTATTGATTTTTGTATTAATAAAATTTCTAAATTAGGATTAGAAATATTTAATATTGATGCAACTATAATTTGTGAGACACCTAAAATATCACCATTCAGGGATGCTATTGTTAATTCACTTTCAGAAATACTGATATTAGATCCATCAAATATTGGGCTAAAAGCCACAACCTCAGAAAAGATTGGTATTATTGGCAAAAATAAAGCCATAGCTGTGCAAACTTCAGTAAACCTTATAAATAAAAAATGAAAATATTACTAACTAACGATGATGGGTATGATGCTCCAAATATTAAGAACTTATTTAAAGCTCTATCTAAAGACCATGAAGTCTGGATAGTTGCTCCAGCTAATAATTGTAGCGGCATGAGTGCAGCGATTTCTTTTTTAAAAGAAACTGAAATAAAGAAAATTAATGAATACACCTATGCTGTAGATGGCACTCCAGCTGATTGTACTTATTTTGGACTTTTATGTGTTCTAGGTTTTGAGCCTGATATGGTTGTATCCGGTATCAATCATGGTGCAAATCTTGGTAATGATGTTTTATATTCAGGCACTGTTGGTGCGGCAGTTGGTGGAAGAAGTTTAAAGTTTCCTCCTGTTGCAATATCTGTAGCCTCTTATGATGCGGTAGATCCAGAATATATAGCAAATAAATCTGCTGAAATTATAAATACAATTTTTTTAAATCCTGAAGATATACAAAATAAAGTAATTAATATTAATTTCCCTGATTTAGTTGAGTCCGAAGTTAAGGGAACTAAATTTACAAGGCTTTCAAGAAGAGGGATTCCAACTAAACCAACTGAGATATCTTCCTCATCTAATTCAAAAACCTATAGATACAATCTTCAAGGTGAAGCAATTAAAGAATCTTATCTTTCAGATGTTGAAGCAGTTCAATCGGGTTATATTTCACTATCAATTTTAGATTACAACTTAACTAAAGCTGAAGAAGATACTAATCTTGTAAGGATACTTTGTAGTGAGTAATTCTGGATTTACATTTAGACGAGTAAGAGAGGAGATGATTGAAAACTTGCTTGAAATGGGAATAAAAGATTTTAGAGTTCTTGATGTAATGGCTCAGATTCCAAGACATATTTTTATCGATGAAGCTTTGAGATCAAGAGCTTATGAAAATAGGTCCCTAACTATTGGCTATCAACAGACTATTTCACAGCCATATATTGTTGCGAAGATGACAGAATTATTAATATCTCATACTGGCGGAAGAGGTCATATTTTTAAAAATATTCTTGAATTAGGATCAGGATGTGGTTATCAATCTGCTGTATTGTCTTATTTTTCTGAAGAAGTAAATGCAATAGAGAGAATAAAGCCTTTAGTAAGCAAATCCAGAGAAAATCTTAGTGAGTTAAAGATATTTAATGTTGTAGTTAAGCATGGAGATGGTTATCAGGACTGGGACCCAGATAAGAAATATGAAGGGATAATATGCGCTGCTGCTCCTAGAGCTTTTCCAGAAGAATTACTTGAATGCTCTTTAGTAAACTCTAAGATTGTAATGCCTATTGGGAACTCAAAAGAACAGAAATTGCTTGTGGTAACTAAAACAACAGATGGGTTTGATGAAGAATTCTATGATGATGTTTCATTTGTGCCCATGCTTCCAGGTAAATCACTTGATGGGACTAACTAATGAGTGAAAGATTAAAATATGTTTTAGCTGGTTCCTGTGTCGGTTTTGCTGAACTTTTACCAGGAATTTCAGGTTCAACAGTTGCAATATTTTTTGGTATTTATGAAAAAATAATTAAAGTTTTAAGTGAAATAAGATTTAAAAACATAACCTTAGACTTAAAAAAGCTTAATAATATATTTTCTTTAGAGTTAATGGTTCCATTTATTATCTCCATGATTATAAGTGTATTAATTTTCTCCAATTTTATTTTATTTTTACATAATGAATTTACATTAATATTTAATATTACTCTTGGATTAATAATGATTATTGGTGGCTACCTTTTAGCGCACGCAGAGGTGATTAAGTTTAAGTTAGATTCTCTTGGTTTTTATATATTAGGCTTTATCACAAGCTTCGCGCTGACCACTATATCCAACAACTCCATTGATATTAATTTTATAAATTTAATTCTTGCAGGGTTTGTTGCTTTTTCATTCTTTCTTATTCCTGGTATTTCAGGAAGTGCCATTCTTCTAGTTTTTGGACTTTACACAACTATTATTGAATCAGTAGCTAATTTGAACTTTACAGTGTTAACCCCTTTTGCTATTGGTGCGTCAATTTCTCTTTTAGTAATGCCCAAAGCTATTTCTTATCTTTTTGAACAATTTAGAGAATTTATAATTGTTTTCTTTAGTGGATTAATTATTGGTACTGGCCTAATCCTTCTTTTTTAATGAAAAAACTGGCCTCATTATTCTTAATAAGTTTTATGTTTTCTTCATGCTCATCATTAGAGCAATCAATTGATCAACTTTACAAAGAGGTTAGAGCATCTTCTCAATACATTGTTAAAGAAAATGAAACTTTGTGGTCTATAGCTATTAAAAATAATTCAAGCGCTTCAAAGATTGCTATTAAAAATAATTTAGAAAAGCCATATGTAATATATCCAGGTCAAAAACTTAACCTTACAAATCTTGAATTAATTAGTGCTAAAGAGATCGATGTTAAATCTATCAATTGGATACTACCGACAAAATCAACAATCAAAAGAGATAGAGACGGCAATTTTTGGTTTATCTTTAATGGCAAAGTTGGAGATCCAATTTATGCTAGTAGAAAAGGTAAGGTTGTTTTATCCGGCCCAGTACTCCCAGGATATGGCAATTTTATTATGTTAGACCATGGTGATGATTATTTAAGTCTCTATGCTCATTGTAATGATCTGTTTATAGCTAAAGGGGAAGAGGTTTCTTCCGGACAGCAGATAGCTACTATTGGTTCATCAGAGATAGACAAGCCAACCCTAAAATTTCAAATAAGAAAATCTGGAGTACCAATAAAAATTTCAGATGTAGAATTTAATTAAGGTTTAAAAAAACTTTTTTATCTTTAATATTTTTATATTTCTCAGATTCAGGAAGAGGTTCTTTGGCTTCAGTTATATTTTCATATACTTCAGCAAGTTTTGCATTAATTTCTATAAACTCAATCTGATCATTGGGGAGCTCATCGTCAGAAAAAATAGCATCTATAGGACACTCTGGAACACAAAGACCACAATCAATACATTCGTCTGGATGGATTACCAAAAAATTTGGACCTTCATAAAAACAATCTACAGGGCATACTTCGACACAGTCGGTAAGTTTGCATTTTATGCAGGGCTCTGTAACAACGAATGCCATAAATAATTTTCAAAGAAAAATTGATTTTAACGTACATAAAAACAAAATTATAGAATAGTATTTGATTTATGAGGTTTTTCTATTATACTGTATAAACATACAGTAAGGAGTTATTATGGCTACAGACAAAAAAACAGATCTAAAAGAAACCCTAAGTCAGATTGAAAAACAGTTTGGTAAAGGTACAGTAATGAGAATGGGGGATAAAGAAATTCTTGATATTCCTTCTATATCAACAGGCTCAGTTGGCTTGGATATAGCGCTAGGTATTGGTGGCATTCCTCAGGGAAGAGTTACTGAGATATATGGACCTGAATCATCAGGTAAAACTACATTAACATTACAGATTATTGCTGAATGCCAAAAAAAAGGTGGAACAGCTGCATTTATTGATGCAGAGCACGCACTTGATCCTCAATATGCAGGAAAGCTTGGTGTGAACGTAGACGACTTACTTTTATCACAACCTGATACTGGAGAGCAGGCATTAGAAGTAGCAGATATGTTAGTTAAATCAAATGCTGTTGATTTAGTTGTAATTGATTCTGTAGCAGCACTTGTCCCAAGAGCAGAGATTGAAGGAGAGATGGGAGATCATCATGTTGGACTTCAAGCGAGATTAATGTCACAGGCTTTAAGAAAGATAACTGGAAATATCCAGCGCTCTGGAGCAACTGTAATTTTTATAAACCAGATTCGTATGAAAATAGGAGTTATGTTTGGAAGTCCTGAGACAACAACTGGTGGAAATGCTCTTAAATTTTATTCATCAGTAAGACTAGATATCAGAAGAATTGGTGCTGTCAAAGAGGGTGATGAGGTTATAGGAAATGAAACAAGGGTAAAAGTCGTTAAGAATAAGGTTTCACCTCCATTTAGACAGGCAGAATTCCAAATTATGTATGGTCTAGGAATTAATTCAGAGGGTGAAATTTTAGACTTCGGTCAAAAATTAGGTGTTATAGAAAAAGCTGGATCTTGGTATAGCCATAATGGAGAAAAAATAGGCCAAGGAAAAGTTAATGCAAGTACATTCTTAAAAGAAAATACAGCAATAAGAGATGCTTTACTTAAAGATATTAGGGCTGAATATATTGTTTCAAGCGCAAAACCTATCAAGAAATAAATATTAAACATTGGCATTTATCCTCACTTTAGATTAGCATTATCACTAATTTAAAGTGGAGATTTTTGTTACATGATTTCAAATAATGCATATATCGTAAGCGCAGTCAGAACAGCTGGCGGCAAAAAGAATGGAAAGTTGAGTGGCTGGCATCCAGCAGATTTAGGAGCTAAAGTTTTAGATGAATTAGTTCTTCAGACAGGTATAGATCCAAAAGATATTGATGATGTTATTTTTGGTTGTGTTGACCAGGTAGGAGCACAGTCAGGAAATCTTGCACGAAATGCTGTTCTTGCATCAAGTCTCCCAGAATCCGTTCCAGGCACTACAATTGATAGACAGTGTGGTTCTTCTCAGCAAGCAATTCACTTTGCAGCTCAAGCTGTTATGTCAGGCACACAAGATATAGTAATAGCTGGCGGGGTAGAAGCTATGTCAATGGTTCCAATTGGCGCAAGTGTAAAAGATGGCTTCGATGCTGGTCATGGTTTTCCTTTTAATGCAGATGGTATTGCCACAAGATATCCTGGTGTATTTTTCTCACAATTCACAGGTGCTGAATTGGTTGCTGACAAATGGAAGCTGTCCAGAGAAGCTCTAGACTCTTTTGCTTTAGAAAGTCATCAGAAAGCTAAACACGCTACTGAAATGAAATATTTTGATTTAGAAATATTACCTCTAGCAGGTAAAAATGAACATAACGACACTGACATGGTTCTTGCAGATGAGGGCATTAGATTTGATGCCTCTCTTGAAGCTCTTGCTGGTCTTAAAACAGTTGTTGAAGGTGGTGTAATAACTGCTGGGAATGCCAGTCAGATTACTGATGGTGCAGCAGCGATAATGATTTGCAATGACGAAGGTCTTAAAAAAATCAAGTCTGATCCTAGAGCAAAGATTACAGCATTATCCGTAGTCGGCGATGACCCTGTTTTCATGTTAACTGGCCCAATTCCTGCATCACATAAAGTATTAGCTCGAGCAAACTTAACCATTGATGATATGGATCTTTATGAAGTGAACGAAGCATTTGCTCCAGTACCATTAGCTTGGGCTACCGAACTTAACGCTGATATGACTAAGCTTAACGTTAACGGTGGTGCTATGGCTCTTGGACACCCGCTGGGTGCAACTGGAGCTAAATTAATGACTACTATGCTTCATGAGCTTGAAAGAAGAAAAGGTAAATATGCACTTCAAGCTATATGTGAAGGCGGCGGAACAGCAAACGCCACAATTATAGAAAGGTTATAGATTTTAATTAATTTATTGACATAAATTCTTACATCTAATATATTGACATAAATTATGCCAATAGATTAATTTATGATAGCTTTTATATTAGACTCTAAAAAATCTCATAATCCTTCGATCGAAGTAAGGAATATGTATTTTGATTTAAAGAATAAAAAAGGAAAAAATTAATATGACAATGATAAAAAGAGATCCTTCGTTTGAATTGAAGCAATACCTATCTTCAAATTGGGCAAACGATGACGCATTCTTAACTGCAGTTTTTAATTCTTTAAGTATCAGTTTTCCAAAAGGCGAGAAGTTTTTTATGAATAGTGTTCGTGCATTTAAAGACGAAGTGAACACAGAGATGTCCGAAGCGATTCGTATGTTCTGCATACAAGAGGCAACACATACGAGAGAACACATCAAATACAACAAACTATTATGTGAACTCAAGGGGTATAACTTTGAAGAGTTAGAAAGCATATTTGCAAGAAAACTTGAAAAATCTTATTCAGATAAAGTAGACAACAAAATGCGATTAGCAATCACAACTGCAATGGAACATATTACTGCATCAATGGGTGCAAGCATATTAAAAGGTAATCTTGTTAAGTCAGACAATCCAGTAGCAGATATGTGGAAGTGGCATAGTTTAGAAGAAGTAGAACATAAAGCAGTTGCATACGATGTTTATAAAGCAGTAAATGGTTCAGATAGAATAATGAAGATTGTAATGAGATATGCATTGATTGATATGATTCATGCAAATACAAGAGTTGCAATCAAGATGTTAAGACATGACAAACAATTCTGGAAACTATCTACATTTCAAAGCATGTTCAAATTCTTCTTTTCAAAGAAAGGAGCATTAAGAATGAATTATGCAGACTATAAATTATTTTTTGACAAAGACTTTAACCCACAAAGACATGGCAATGATCTGGACTTAACACCTTGGAAAGAGAAATTTAGTTCTAACGAACCCATTCTAGGTAAATGATATTTAATTAGATACTGTACTATATTGATATCCATGAAAAACCTAAAGATCTTTTTTGTATTAATTTTTATAATAAGTTCATGCTCTGAATCAGCTTCTCAAATAGATAACCCCCAGTCATTAAATCAAGAAAAGCCATTAACAGATAATCAGATTAAATTAAGGCCTGCACCAAATCCAGATATGAATGCATATTTTGGTGATTTACATGTTCATACACAAAACTCTTTTGATGCTTACAGTTTTGGAACAATAAGCACTCCAGCTCATGCATATCGTTATGCTCAAGGTCAGGCAATTCTTCATCCTACTGGGTACCAAATCCAACTTAGTCGACCACTAGATTTTTATGCTGTTACTGATCATGCAATGTTTATGGGCTTGCTAAAAGAGGCCGCTGATACAAGTTCTAAGTTTTCCCAATATAAACTTTCAGAACCCTTCCACAATCTTAATGAATCAGTAAATGGTGGGCTTTATTCAATTTTTAAAAGGGCAAACCTCTTTAGACCTTTTGCAATATCTGTTCGTGAAAGTTTAGAAGAGGGCACTATAGAAAAATCTGAAGTGCTTAAAATTGGAAGCAGTGTTTGGCAAGAAACCATTAAGGCTGCAGATAATGCATATGTTCCTGGCACCTTTACTACTTTTGCAGGCTATGAATATTCGCAAGGAAGCGCCTCACCTATCTTAGATACTCTTCATCGCAATGTAATTTTTCGTGATACCCAGAATTTGCCTACACGGATTTTTTCAAGACTTGATAGCTCAGATCCAGAAAAGTTATGGGATTGGATGGATGATCTCAGAGCCAAAGGAGTTGAAAGTTTAGCGATCCCGCATAATTCAAACCTCTCAGGCGGTCTTTCGTTTATGTTAGATGATTTTAACGGAGTTGAAATTGATCAAAACTTTGCCCAAAAGCGAGCTCTTAATGAACCACTAACTGAAATAACGCAGGTAAAGGGAACTTCAGAAACTCACCCCTTACTATCAAAAAATGATGAATGGGCAAGTTTTGAATTAGGTGAATCTATAGACCAACCTATAGATCAACCCAAAGGAAGTTATATAAGAGATGCATATTTACGAGGTTTAGCACTTGCTGAAAAGGGCATTACCAATCCTTATAAATTTGGTCTTATAGGAGCAAGCGACACTCATGTCGGTGGGGGTTCCGATAACGAAGAGGTATATTTTTCTAAAATTGGTGTTTTAGATGGTACTGCTGAGTTACGAGGCTCTATTCCATTTAGTCGGTTTTATGGAACTATTGCAAAAGTTATTAGACCAGAGTCTCTCGATAAAGTTGATGGAAAACATTATCTTGCTTTGAGTGATCGACTTATACAATGGTCAGCTTCTGGTGTAGCTGGGGTATGGGCTCAAGAAAATACTCGAGAATCAATTTATGATGCCTTTCGTCGCAAAGAAACATTTGCTACAAGTGGCCCAAGAATTAAAGTTCGTTTTTTTGCAGGCTATGATTTAAAAAATTTAAATTTAGATGATCAAAATCTTATAAAAGATTTATATGCTACAGGCATATCAATGGGTGGAACACTTAGTAAAGAGAGTAATAAAGAGCCAACTTTTCTTGTCTGGGCAATTCGAGACCCTCTTGGAGCTCCTCTGCAGAGAACACAAATTATAAAAGGCTGGCTGGAAGATGGAGAGCATCGGGAAAAAGTCTTTGATGTCGCATGTTCTGATGGATTAAGTATCGATCCTGAGACATATCGCTGCCCTGATAATGGAGCTCGTGTTGACCTTACAAGCTGTTCAATAAGTGCTAATGAAGGAGCTACAGAATTAAAAACTTTTTGGAAAGATCCGGATTTTAAAGAAGATCAAGAAGCTTTTTACTATACAAGAGTCCTTGAAAATCCAGTATGCCGATGGTCAACTTGGGATTCTATTCGAGAGGGTGTTTTACCTAGATCAGATATACCAGCTACAATTCAAGAAAGGGCATGGTCCTCTCCTATTTGGATGACAGTAGATAATTAAAAAATTTTAATGTACCAGCTACAAACTTATAAACAAGATATAACAAAAACAAGAATTGTTGAATCTGATAATACTGAGTCTTCTTTAGTCAATGGAGAGGTTTTAGTAAAAATTGAGAGCTTTGGTTTTACTTCTAATAACGTTACCTATGGAGTTGCTGGAGATACTATTGGCTATTGGAAATTTTTTCCTGCTATAGAGGATTCAAAAAATGAGTGGGGCTGCATCCCTGTTTGGGGTTTTGCAGAAGTTACTCATTCAACCAATAAAGATATAGAGGTGGGAGAAAGACTATTTGGTTATTTTCCTCCATCTGATTCACTAAACTTAATCCCAATAAAAATAACTGATCAAGGCTTCACTGATGGCAAAGATCACCGTAAAGACCTTCCTGCTGTCTATAATAATTACATTAGACTCTCTGGAGAGATGAATTATGACAGCTCTATGGATAACATCAGATCTCTTCTTTTTCCATTACATATAACTTCCTTTTGTTTATGTGATGCTCTTCAAGATGAATCTTATCTTGGAGCATCTCAAGTTATTATTGTTAGCGCATCCAGCAAAACCGCAATAGGTCTTGCACAAGGTCTGGCTGACACAAATAAAGCTCCAAAAATTATTGGTCTTACATCAACTAAAAATGCTGATTTTGTTAATAGTTTAGATTGCTATGACGAAGTTATTTCATATGATCAACTATCCTCTATTAACAGCAATCTTAAGTCAGTAATGGTTGATATGGCCGGTAGCCGAGAAATTCTAGGCACTCTGCATGGTTTGCTTGGGGATAATATGCTCAAATGCTTTACTGTTGGAATGACTCATTGGGATAATAAAATAACAGCAGAAGATGCTTTAGGCCAAGCAATGCTGAGAGATCGAACAGAATTCTTTTTTGCTCCATCTCATATTCAAAAACGAGTTAAAGATTGGGGCTATGAAGGTTACAACCAAAAAATAAATACATTTATGTCATCAAGAGTAATTCAAAGTAAGAAATGGATGAAAGTTAAAGAAATTGTTGGTATAAATATTTTTTTACCCACTTATAACAAAATTGTTGCTGGAGACATAAATCCTAAGGAAGGAATAATTGTCAAAATATAGAAGGCAATCGCTAGATCATATCAATTAAAGGCTTTGTAAAGAAAAAAAGACGTAAATTTTTTATTAATTAAAAGTAATAGTTATTTGTCTTTAAAGAAATCTAATATAGTTTCTATATCAGAAATTGGATTTATAGAACTATCCCCACTTCTAGACTTTAATTCAATTTCTTTATTTTCAATAAATTGTTTACCAATAATAATATTTAAAGGAATACCGATTAATTCAGAATCCTTCATTTTAGTTCCGTAACCATCTTTTCTATCATCTAAAAGAACGTCATAACCCATACCTTTTAGTTGATTATAAAGATCGTTAGATGCTGAAGCGATCTCTTCATTTTTATCGTATCCAATAGCTATAATATTTATATCATATGGTGCAATACTCTGAGGCCAAATAATCCCCTTATCATCATTATTTTGCTCAATTGCAGCAGCTACTAATCTTGAAACTCCAATCCCATAACAACCCATAAATAAAGTAGATGCTCTACCTTCTTTATTGAGAACATTTGCTTTCATTGAATCAGCATAAATTTGACCTAATTTAAATATATGACCCACTTCTATACCTTTCTTGATTTCAATTGTTCCATTACCATCAGGTGAAGGCTTGCCCTCAAGTGTCTTGATATCTTCACCATCTTTTAATAGCAACTCTGTATTTATAGCAAATTCAGAAGCATCACTTACAGCTATAGTATCTTCTCCATTATCTGCCAATACATGAAATTCTTCCGAGCTGTCGCCACCTATTGCTCCAGAGTCTGCAGCTGATATTTTATATTCAAGCTCCATTCTTTCTAGAATCTTTTTATATGTATTTCTCATGGTTAAATATGTTTCTTGAAGAGAATCTTCATCTATATTAAAACTATAAGAATCTTTCATAAGAAATTCTCTTCCACGCATAATCCCATAGCGAGGCCTTACCTCATCTCTAAACTTTGTTTGAATTTGATAAATATTTAATGGAAGCTCTTTGTAGCTTTTTACATTAGTACGAATTATGTCAGTTATAACTTCTTCATGAGTTGGCCCAAGACAAAAATCTCTATCATGCCTATCCTTGATTCTTAACAATTCTGGTCCCATTTTTTCCCATCTTTTAGTTTCTTCCCATAATTCTTTTGGTTGAACCATTGGCATGAAAACTTCTTGCGCTCCAGATGCGTCCATCTCTTCTCTAACAATGTTCTCAATTTTTCTGAGAACTTTTAAACCAAGAGGAAGCCAGGTATAGATTCCAGAAGCAACTTTTCTAATCATTCCAGCTCTTAGCATGAGCTTATGACTAATTACTTCTGCTTCGTTGGGAGCATCTTTTAGTGTTGGTAATAGTAGTTTTGAAAGTAGCATTTTATTATTTTTGTTATATAAAAATTCTTATAGTTTATAATTTTATATTTTTTTAGAGACTTATGCCGATTTATGACTATAAATGTTTAGAATGCGACCATCAATTTGAAGTAATTCAGAAATTTTCTGATGAACCTTTAAAAAAATGTCCAGAATGCAATCTTAATACAGTTTCCAAAATGGTTTCTGCTCCATCCTTTAGATTAAAGGGTGCAGGATGGTATGAGACAGATTTTAAGACTGGAACAAAAAAAAATATTGCTTTAGATGATAAAAAAAATGAATCTAGTTCGAAGAAAGACAATAAACAAGATAAAATTAACACAAAGAACTCTAAGGATAAAAAGGCAGGATAATTATGCGATCACATTATTGTGGTGAAGTGACATCAAAAGATCTTGATACCAATATTTCTATTTGTGGCTGGGTGCACAGAAGAAGAGATCATGGCGGTATTATTTTTCTTGATATAAGAGATATTAGGGGAATATGTCAGGTTGTTGTAAACCCTGAAAATAAATTAGCTTTTGAAATAGCGGATAATTGTAGAAATGAATTTGTAATTAAAGTTTCAGGAATGGTCTTAACAAGACCTGAAGGAACCATCAACAGCAATATGCCTACTGGAGAAATTGAATTAGAGGCAGAGAATATTGAGCTTTTAAATAAAGCAGTTACTCCGGCTTTTCCATTAGATAATTATCAGGACGTAAATGAGGATGTTAGATTAAAGAATAGAGTTCTTGATTTAAGACGTCCTGAAATGAATCATAGAATTGTTACAAGGTCTAAAATAACCTCTGTAATTAGAAATTACCTTGAAGATAATAACTTTCATGAAATTGAAACGCCCATTCTAACAAGAGCTACACCTGAGGGAGCAAGAGACTATATTCTTCCTAGTAGAGTTCATCCGGGTAGCTTCTTTGCTTTACCTCAATCACCTCAATTATTTAAGCAGCTATTAATGATGGGAGGATTTGATAAATATTATCAGATTGCCAGATGCTTTAGAGATGAAGATCTCAGAGCTGATAGACAACCTGAATTTACCCAAGTTGACATAGAAGCATCCTTTGTAGAAACAAAAGATATTATTTCAACAGGTACTGAAATGATGAAGCTTTTATTAAATAAATTTGTTAACCATCAAATTGAAGAAATTCCTGCATTAAATTGGCATCAATCAATGGAAGAGTATGGCTGTGACAAGCCTGATCTAAGAATCCCTTTAAAGCTTGTTGAAATATCTAATTTAGTTGCAAATGAAGAGTTTAAAGTTTTTTCTGGACCAGCTAAAGATAAAGAGTCTCGAGTTGTTGCCCTTAAAATTCCTAATGGAAATTCTTTATCAAGAGGCCAGATTGATGAATATACAAAATATGTAGGAAAGCTTGGAGCTAAAGGACTAGCTTACATAAAAATTAATGATGTAAATGATCTTGAAAACGGCTTGCAATCTCCAATTTTAAAATTCCTTCATCAAGATACCATTAAAAGCTTAGTAGAAAATTTAGATCTTCAAAGTGATGATCTTTTATTTTTTGGTGCAGGCTCTAACAATGTTGTGAACTTGAGTATGAGTAGCTTAATCAAAAAAATTGGAAAAGATCTAAATCTTTATACTTGCAAATGGGCACCTTGCTGGATAGTTAATTTTCCTATGTTTGAAAAAAATAAGGAAGGTAATTTAACCTCACTACACCATCCATTTACTATGCCAAAGTCATCTCTTGATGAGTTAGTTGATTCCCCAGAAAGCGTTATTGCAGAGGCTTATGACATAGTTCTGAATGGTTATGAAGTTGGTGGTGGATCATTAAGGGTTCATAGTCCAAATATGCAAGAAGCAATCTTTAAAGCATTAAATATTTCTGATGAAGAAGCTCAAAATAAATTTGGTTTCTTGTTAAAGGCATTATCTTCAGGTTGTCCACCTCATGGAGGTATAGCATTTGGCCTTGATCGCTTAGTTATGCTTTTAACTGATACTGCAAATATAAGAGACGTCATAGCATTTCCAAAAACTCAAAGCGCTTCTTGCCTTTTAACAGAAGCACCAAACTCAGTTGATGAAAATCAATTAGAGGAATTATTTATTGAGTCTACCTATAAAGAGGAAGAGTAATGGCTGGACATTCCAAATGGGCAAATATAAAGCATAGAAAAGCTAGACAAGATGCCTCACGTGGAAAAGTTTGGACAAAAGTTATAAGGGAAATCACAGTCGCTGCAAAAGGAGGACCAGATCCTGCAGATAATCCTAGATTACGACTGGCATTAGATAAAGCAAATGCATCTAATATGCCTAAAGATAATATTAAAAGAGCAATTCAGAAAGGCTCTGGTACAGGTGAGATGGGAGCAATTGAAGAGATTACATTTGAGGGTTATGGACCAAATGGGGTTGCTATATTAGTTGAGACCATGACAGATAATCGAAATAGAACTGTAGCTGATGTCAGACACGCCTTTTCAAAATTTGGAGGCAACTTGGGAACAGATGGCTCAGTTGCATATCTTTTCAATAAGATTGGAGTAATTAATATTGCTAGCTCTTATGATGAAGACACTGTCATGGAAATAGCTCTTGATGCAGGTGCAGATGATATGTCTTCCAATGAAGATGGTTATGAAGTTGTTACAACTCCTATAAATCTTGGTAAAGTTATAGAAGCTTTATCTGCTAGTAATATAGAAACTCTTGAAGCTGAAGTTGCAACAAGAGCTGATATCTTGGTTGACCTTGATGTGGAAGCATCAGAAAAAGTTTTAAAGATTATGAATTTTATGGATGACTTAGATGATGTTCAAGAAGTTCATACAAATGGAGAGTTTGCTGATGATTTTGAGATTGAGGAATAGTTTTGCCAGTTAATTCTAGAGCCAAGGGTGCAAATTTTGAAAGAGAAATTGGAAATTTATTGGTCCAAGATCTTAATTTAATTAATCCAGTAAAGAGAATTCTTGAGCAGACCAGAACAAAAGAATTGCCTGATTTGAGGCTTGGCAGGTGGTGTATTGAGTGTAAAAGATATGGTGATGGTGGAGAGCCGCCAAAAGAATGGTGGGAACAAGTTTTAAAATCTTGTTCTGCAGAGTCTTTAATGCCTGCACTTATTTATAAATTTAACAGAAGACCAATCAAAGTTAGATTACTGGCATCTTCAATTAATCCAGCAATCCAAAATAAATTAATAACTGTGGATTTATTATGGGATGATTTTATAGAGATAATCTTAGAATTATTTCAAAAAGATATTCAACTCCATGAAGAAACATTTCAAGTGTAAAGACTTTTCCTTAACAGTATTTTGTGAAGATACTGATTTTCAAGGAATTGTTTACCATGCTAACTACCTAAAATATTTTGAAAGGGCTAGAACCCAATTTCTTATAGATCAGGATATATCTCAAATTTTACTCGAAGCATCTAAACTAGCTTTTGTTGTAAGAGACATCAATTTAAGATTTATTTCGCCAGCTAAACTTGAAGATAAACTTATTGTCAGAAGCTCGGTTCAATTCATTTCGAAGGCAAGATTGCTATTTTCTCAGCAAATAATTCAGTTAAATAATGATACTATTATATGTCGCGGAGGGGTTGAAGTATGTTTTGTAGATTTAATAAAAAACAAACCACGATCTTTCCCTGAAAGGTTATTAAAAATTTTCTAATGGTTAACTTATATGAATGACATATCAACAATTAACTTATTCCTTGAGGCTGGATTAGTTGTAAAAAGCGTCATGGTAATATTATTATTAATTTCATTATTCTCTTGGATAATTATTTTTGAGAGATATTTTCTTTATAGAAAAATTAAAAGTCTAAACATTATTTTTGAGCGTAAATTCTGGTCTGGTGAAGATCTCAATACTTTATTTAAAGAAGTTAATAATAATGATCTTGTCTTATCAGGTTCCTCTAGTGTTTTCAGGAATGCTTTTAAAGAATTCAATCGTTTAAAGTCTGATGAGGATGTTAATGAGTTAGATTTAGAAGGAATCAATAGGTCTATGAGAGTAGCTATTGCTAGAGATGAAGAGGATATGAACAAGCACTTACCTTTTCTTGCAAATGCTGGATCAGTAAGTCCATACATAGGTTTACTTGGAACAGTTTGGGGAATAATGACCTCTTTTCAAGGGTTATCAGATGCCACACAAGCAACCATTAATGCGGTAGCTCCAGGTATTTCTGAGGCTTTAATAGCAACAGCTATGGGTCTTTTTGCAGCCATACCAGCAGTTGTTGCTTATAATCGCTTTACTTCACAATCAGATTCTATTTCCCAATCAACAGCTATTTTTGCTGAAGAACTCGCTAGTATTTTTTATAGGCAGGTTTTAAAAAATAAGAAATGATTTATCGCTTAGCGAAAAGAAAAAAGTTACAAGCCGAGATTAATGTAGTTCCATATATTGATGTAATGTTAGTTCTGTTAATTATCTTTATGGTCTTATCTCCTTTACTGATTCAAGGCATAGAGGTTAACTTACCTCAAACTGATACAACAAAAATGTCAGTCCAAAATGAGCCTTTAGTTATTTCCATAGATTCCAAAGGTAATTATTATCTAAACCTTGGTGATGAGAATCTTGCAATATCTATTGAAGAGCTAAAAAGAAAGGCAGTTATAATTTATCAAGCAAATAATGATATTGAAGTAGTTTTTCAAAGTGATGAAGCTGTAAGTTTCAATAGTGTTGCTAAAGCTATGGCTGCAATTCAGAGTGTTGGGATTTCTAAGATTGGTATAGTGACAACTGGATATGCAGACTAGAGCTAATTACTTACAAGCGTCCTTCTTTTCATTTTTAATTCATGCGGCCCTTTTTCTATACTTAATAGGTTTTTTTTACTCAGAAAAACAATTAAGACCAATTTTAAGCAAACCAGTTACTGTAAACATTATTGTTGATGACTTACCAAATAAAAATATTAAGCAATCAGAGTCTACAAAAGTTCTTAAAAAAGTAACCCAAACAAGTCCAGTCACTATAGCTAAAGATAGCGCTCTAGAAATTCCAAAAATAAGCTCTGAAGGATCAATTATTAATCTTGAAGATTTATTAAACCAAGAATTGGAAGCATTAGATTCAAATCAACTAGAGAATGAAATTAATCAATACAGCAGCCTGATCATAAACTTAATAGAGTCTGCCTGGATTAAGCCAAAGAATATTCAGGAAAATTTAATATGCGATATAAAGATAAAAATAAACTCACGAGGAAGAATTATAAATATAAGCTTAATCCAAAGTAGTGGTAACATTCGTTTTGATAATTCAGCTCTTCAAGCAGTCAAAAGAGTTGAGACATTCTCATTTTTTAATGAAATAAAAAAAGAAACATATGAAGATGTCTTTAAAAATATTGTTATTAGCTTTAATCCCTCAAAATGAAAAAATTTCTTATATTAATATTACTTCCAAATTTATTATTTGCAGAATTGCTGCTTGAGATTACTAAAGGATCTGAAAATCCTTACAGAGTTGCAATAATTCCCTTTCAAGGAACTAATAGCTCGGTAAATATAATAGTTGAGGTATTAAAGAGTGACTTGATTAGATCTGGAGAGTTTTTTATTTTAGATGAAGAGATGCTTTTATCTATCCCAAGTAACATAGAGGAAATAAAGCCTTCTGAATGGAAATTACTGAATATTGATTTTATTGTTTTAGGTAATGTTATAGATGAAGAAAATTCTGGTTTAAAAGCAACTTATCAAATTTATGATGTTAATAAAAAAAATAAGATTAGATCTTCAACCGTCTTTGGTATACCTGGAAAGTTGCGTCAGCTTTCTCATTATATTAGTGATGGTATTTATGAGACTGTTACCGGAATAAAGGGAGTCTCTGCTACGAAAATCCTTTATGTTAATGAAATAATCAATAGTACTGATTCAGATTATATTTTATATGTAGCAGATGCAGATGGAGCCAATGAACAAGTGCTATTAAAAAGTAGTGAGCCAATAATATCACCAGCCTGGTCTCCAGACTCAAAAAAAATAGCCTATGTTTCATTTGAAACAGGAATGGCAAAAGTTTTTATTCAAGATATCGGAACCGGAGAGCGTGAATTAGTCTTGTTAAATGATAATCAAATTAGCTCACCAGCCTGGTCTCCTGATGGAAAATTACTTTCTTTAACTTTATATCAAGATGGTAATGCGGAGATTTATATCTTAAATTTACTTAATAAGAACCTCACAAGACTCACAAAACATTACTCAATAGATACAGAGTCTAGCTGGTCTCCAAAAGGAACTAAAATTCTCTTTACTTCTGGAAGATCTGGGGCTCCTCAATTATATGAAATAGATCTAACTAAGTTCAATATCAAGCCTATGCGACTTACCTTTGAAGGTAATTACAATGCTAAAGGTTCTTATTTACCAAATAACGAAGGTATAGTTTTTGTTCACAGATCAAGTAATCAATTTCAAATAGCTCTAAAGTATTTTAATGAGAATTTTATAAGACCATTAACTGAATCAAAAATGGATGAATCACCCAGTGTTTCTCCTAATGGTAATGTGATAGTCTATGCAATAACTGATAATACGTCAGGAATGATTGCAGGAGTAACTTTAAGCGGTGCTACTTTTGTTCTTCCTGCTACCAGTGGAAAAGTAAGAGAGCCAGCCTGGTCTGGATTTTTAAGATAATTTTTAGGAGAACTAAATAATGAAAAACAATAATAAATTAATAATTGCATATTCCTTTATAGGTTTATTTGTTGCATCTTGCAGTAGCGTTCAAGTTACCGAAGAGGCTGTCTACGAAGACTCTATTCAAAGCATAGAGGTTTCATCTAACAGATCAGAATCATCTACTCCTATGGAGTCTAAGGCGGTTCTTGCCAATGCAACTGTATATTTTGAATTTGATAGTTTCAACCTTTCTACAAGATCTATACAGGCTTTAAAGAGCATAACTGAATTAATGCAAGAAAACTCTGCAATTGAGATAACCATTGCTGGACATGCTGATGAAAGGGGAACCAGAGAATATAATCTTGCTCTGGGGCAAAGAAGAGCAGAAAGTGTTGCTGATTATATTGTCTTAAAAAATATCTCAAGATCCAGACTAACTATCAAAAGTTATGGAGAAGAAATGCCAATGTCTTCTAGCTCTAATGAAAGATCATGGGCAAGAAACAGAAGAGCTGAAATTAATTAAATAAAAATGCTTAAGTTAATTCTTAATCAATCAGTATTATTTAGCTTTTTAGTTTCTTTTTCCTTAGTCGCATTAGCGCAAGACTCCCAATCAACTGAATCTGATATATTATTTTTAAAGATTCAAGAGCTTGAGATGGAAATGGCTGATTTAAGAAATGAGGTAGAAGCTCAAAACTATTTACTCGAGAAGTTAATCAAAGAATCAGTAAAAAATGATGATAAACCTGCTGAAATTAAAAACATTGATTCCTCTATAGGCGATGAAGTTTACCGATTTGATGGAATCAATGATTCTAAAAGTATTAGTGAAATTTATAACGAAGCAGTTAGGTCTCTTGCAGACGAAGATTACGATTCAGCAAAAAAATTGTTCATGTATTTGATAAATAACTTTTCTGATCCAGATAAATTACCTTTATCTTTGTTTTGGTTAGGTGAAATTGAATTCTCTTCATCAAACTTTGAAGAGAGTAAGAAGCATTATATGCAATTAATTTCTTCCTTTGAAAATCACTGGAGAGTGCCACTTGCTCATAAGAAATTAGGTGACATATCCTTTAAGCTAGGCAATATAAAAACGGCAAAAGAGAAGTATCAATTTGTTATTCGAGAGTTTCCTAATAATCCAGCATCATCTATGTCTTTGCAAAGTTTAGAAGATATGGAATAATCACCACTTTTTATGACATGCTAAATCAAGGGTCGCTAGCTCAGTTGGTAGAGCAGTTGACTTTTAATCAATTGGTCACAGGTTCGAATCCTGTGCGACCCACCATTTACATCATAAAATTTACTAATAACTTTTCAATTTATAAGCATTTAGAGGCTTGAGATGAAAAATATTCTTAACAAACTTCTACTTCCTTTTACAAAAGAATCATCACTTGCAGGTGTTTTTTTCTTTTTTGTATTATCTTCTTGGTATGTTTTAAGGCCAGTAAGAAATGAAATGGCTGTATCAAATGTAGAAAATTTACCCTTATTACTTGCTGTTGGTGCTTTAGCCATGTTGCTTGTTAACCCTATCTATTCGAGACTGGCCTCAAAAACTAATTTAAGAAAATTATTAATTTCTTGCTACTTGTTTTTTATTGTAAATCTATTAGGGTTCTTATTTTCCTGGAAGGTATTAGATTTAGAGGGAGTTATATGGCTTGGAAGAGCTTTTTATATTTGGTGCAATATCTATTCCTTTTTTGTTGTGTCTATATTTTGGGTGGTAATTATTAATGTTTTTAGATCATCAAAGACTAGAAATTTTTATGGAGTAATAATGGCAGGGGGCTCAATTGGAGCTTTAGTGGGATCTGAGATTTCAAAAAGATTTGCCAGCTCATTTACCGAAAGCGGTTTAGAATTTTTTAGTATTTCAGCAATTATTTTATTGTTTGCAGCTTTATGTGTTGGCTTGATGTTAATAAATTACACCAATTCTAAAAATAATCATGAATCAAATCAGCCCCTTGGTGGTGCAAGTTTCGATGGCATTAAAAACGCTTTAACTAAAAAAGATATTCGTTCAATTGCTATATATGTATGGTTATTTACTGGATTAATGACTATCCATTGGATGACAGCAATATCAATTATTGACGCATGGTCAAGTGATTCTGTAGAACGGATAGCTTTATTTGGGCAAATGGAGCAATTGGTAACAATCTTAACTTTACCTACTCAATTGTTACTTACTTCAATTATTATTAATTTCTTAGGAGTTAAACGCATTCTATTTTTATATGGAGTAGTTTTTTTAATTGTTTTCTCTGCATATGCCATCTCGCCAACAATATCTATTGTAATATTTGCAACCGTATTTCTTAGATTATTTGAGTACGCTATAAATAAACCTACAAGAGAAATAGTATTTAGCCATTTAAAAGAGAATGATCGATATAAATCTTCAGTCTTTATAGATACTTTTTGTTCAAGATTAGGCGATCTATCTGGTAGTTTGTTTATAACATTTGGTAGTTTTATCGGGGTAGGTTTTTCTCTAATACCATTACTTGCTTTACCTATAACTGGTTTATTCTCTTATTTTGGTATCAAGATAGCCAAAGAAACAAAAATTTATTGACCACGAAGTTCTTTAATAGATTTTCTGGTCGTATTAATTTTTGTAATTATAGATTCAGATACTTCAAAATTACTTTCAGTTAATTTAAGTGCAAATTGAAGTTGATTTAGAGCATCTTCATACTGACCAAGCAATAAATAGTATTCAGCTCTACTCTGATGGTAGCCAATAACATTCTTGCTATCTCTTTGGATCTCAGACAGATAAAGCCAAAGATATGGATCTGTATTCCTCCTTAAAAGTTGATCTCTAATTAACTCTTCAGCAGCAAAAAGTTTTTTGTCATAAGCTAGAATTTTTGCCTTTAGGATTGTTAGTGGGTAATTTTTTGGAGAGATATTTAAAAAAATATTTACTATATTTAGAGCCTCTTTTGACTTACCTGCATTTAGTAATATTTCTGCTTTAGTATTATTAAGAATTAAATTTTTGGGATTTTCGTCTATCAGTTTATCAATCTCTTTGAGACTATTTGTATGCTGGCCACTCATCATATAAGCAATTGAAAGAGCATATCTATTTTCATTCGAGAAGCTTTCTTCTATCAACCCCTTCATTTTTCTTACAGAATTTAATGGTATATCTTCATACCTCATTTGTAGCCTTCCTCTAATTAATTGGAAATTTAATGAATCTTTATTTTCGTATGGTGTTTCAACTTGATCAGCTGCATTAAAAGCATCCGCAACTCTAGAAGAAGATACCGGGTGAGTTAAAAGGAATTCAGGAACATTATCACCAGCAAGTCTCCTTAACTTTGCCATTTGTTCAAACATTTCTCCCATGCTGTTAGGAGCATACTTTGCATTAATGAGATTATTAAACCCAACTCTATCAGCCTCTCTTTCAAATAAGCGACTATACCGCAAGCTTTGCTGCTGAAGAAAAGCAGGTCCAGCCATAAATGCAGTAGGGTTATTAGTCGCTATAGCAGCAGCCATAGCAGAAACCATAACAAGCATTGAAGCAAAGTTATTATCTCTGGAGTTAAGTATATTTCTTGCAAAATGTCTTTGACTTAAGTGGGCAAGCTCATGGGTAAGCACTGAAGCAAATTGTCCTTCATTCTTAGCATTTAAAAAAAGACCTCCATTAATACCAATTACACCACCTGGTGCAGCAAATGCATTTAGAGACTTATCATCGATTAATAAAATATTAAAATTTCTATCTTTAACTTGGCTATATTCAGAAAGTCTATAAATCAATAATTCAGAATACTCTTGAATTAATGGATCAGAAATTAACGGAGCTTGGCTATAAACTTGTTTTAAAAATTCATTGCCTATAATTTTTTCCTGGTCAGTTGAAACAACCCCTGAAACTCTATCCCCTAGTTCAGGTAATGATAAATTTAATTCAGGCTGCGCATAAATATTCAAAATAATTGAAACAGATAATATAAAAAATAGTTTTTCCATTTTCATTTTCATTAAATTTTAAAAAATTTGCATTCCCAATAAAACTAACACATATAGAGGTTATTAGATTAATATAATTAAATAAATAGGCTTAAATTATATATAATTATTGTTTGACAGTGATAAGTTTAAATAGTTTTCATGTTTATTGAATTTAAAAGGAATAATGTCTTTTATGAGTGATCTATTAATAAGTAATGCGCTTTCGTTTATAGCCTTGGGTTTATTCGCGAGTATGGGATACTTTTTCTTTACTCAATCAGTTAAGAAAGTCTTTGTAAATGAAGAAACAATAGTCTTTTCTTTAATTCTTGTAGTTGCACTTGTTGCGCTTTCACTTTTTGGTAGTGTTTTATCTCCATTTTTAGTCAGCATTATTGTTGCATACCTTTTAGTCGGTTTTCAGGCTAGGTTAGAGGGTTATGGGTTAAAAACATCTTCTGCATTAATTTTAACTTATTTATTTTTCTTAGTTATAACGACTACTCTATTGGTATACCTGATACCTCTAATTTATCAGCAGCTTCAAGCTCTTGTTTTAGAATCACCAAGGTTAATTAATGAACTTATTGGTTTCATTCAAGCAGTCCCTAGCAATTACCCTGATCTTATTTCTTCAGATCAAATCACTTCTTTTTTTGAAGGAATATCTGCTGAAGTAACAGGATTTACACAAAATCTAGTTAAATCTTCAATTACAGGCATCACTGGAACTATTACATTTGCCATGTACCTTATTCTATTTCCTGTGCTTGTATATTTCTTTCTCTTTGATAGAAAAAATATAATAAATAGCTTCATGGAGATCATTCCTGGTGAAAGAAAAATGCTTTCAAATGTTTGGTCTGAAATGGACAATCAATTAAGTAACTATGTAAGAGGAAAAACAATTGAAATTTTAATAGTTGCAATTACGTCAGCAATTATTTTTGCATCACTAGGTTTAAATTACACAGCCCTTCTTTCTGTATTGGTAGGTATGTCAGTATTGATACCATATGTTGGAGCTTTTCTTGTCACTATTCCAGTTCTTGTTGTTGGCTTAATTCAATTCGGACTATCTGCCGATTTTTATATATTGACTGGATTATATTTATTATTACAGGCGCTTGATGGAAATTTACTAGTTCCTTTAATATTTTCTGATGCAGTTAAATTACACCCAGTAATAATAATATTAGCAGTGTTTATTTTTGGAAGCATGTTTGGTTTTTGGGGTGTATTTTTAGCAATACCAATAGCCACTTTTATTAAAGCTATTTGGAATGCATGGCCATCACAGGCTTAAATTTTTTTAAAGAAATTTAATTACTTCTAAAACTTCTGCAACGTGACCTTTTACCTTTACTGATCGCCATTCATTAACAACTTTGCCATCTGCATTTATAATAAAAGTGCTTCTATCAACTCCAATATACTCTCTTCCATACATTGATTTAAGTTTCATCACATCAAAGGCTTTGCAGACCTTCTCATCAGGATCAGACAATAATTCAAATGGAAAGCTCTGCTTAGCTTTAAAATTTTCATGAGATTTAACAGTGTCTCTTGAAACTCCTAAAATTTCTGTATTAGATGATTTAAATTCTTTATATGAATCTCTAAATTCTTGACCTTCTGTTGTGCAACCCGGGGTACTATCTTTTGGATAAAAGTAAATTACTAAATTCTTACCTAAAAAATCTTCTGATTGAAGAGTTTTGCAACTTGTGGATTCAGCTTTAAATTTCGGACATTTTTTACCTAATATTTTTTTTGTCATTTTTTTTCCTTAATTGTTAGTATGTAATGATGTATAGTCCTATTTTTTACTGAAATAAATATTCATGCAAGCACTTAAAGGAAGTTTAGTAGCATTAGTAACTCCGTTAGCTGCAAATGGCAGTGTAGATTATGCTGCTTTAAAAGATTTGGTTGGTTGGCACATTGAAGAGGGCACAGATGGTATTGTTTCAGTGGGAACTACTGGCGAAGCTCCAACATTAAGTCCAAAAGAGCATGCTGGAGTAATAACCAAAACAATTGAATACGTTAATGGAGCAATTCCAGTTATAGCTGGAACTGGGGGAAATTCTACCCATGAATCTATTGCTTTAACCAAAGAGGCTGCAGATGCTGGAGCAGATTTCTGTCTTTTAGTTACTCCTTATTACAATAAGCCAAATCAGGAAGGGTTATTAAATCATTTTATTGCAATAGCTGACTCTGTCGATATACCTCAAATTTTATATAATGTTCCGTCAAGAACTGCATGCGATATTTTGCCCAGTACAGTTAAAACTTTAGCTAAACATCAAAATATTGTAGGCATTAAAGAAGCATTAGACGATATGAATAGAATTAAGCAATTAGTTGAAATATCGAAAGAGATGCAAAGTACTAAAGATTTTTATATCTACTCTGGTGATGATCCTACCTTTTTAGAATCTATGAAGCTCGGTACTCATGGTGTGGTATCTGTTGCCGCAAATGCAATACCAAATCAAGTATCTCAGATATGCCAACTTGCTTTAAATAATAATTTTATTAAGGCTGATAGCCTTAATAAAATTTATAGTAATTTTTATAATCTATGCTTTGTCGAGTCAAACCCAATGCCAATAAAGTGGATTATGTATAAACTTAATAAAATTGAAAATAATATAAGACTTCCATTAATCAATCTTAATGAAACTTTTCATCAACAGATCCTGTCAGAAATGGTAAAATTAAAATTATTATGAAAAACACATCTCAACTATTATTAGCAATCTTTTTTATTCATTCATGTTCTTACTTAACAGGCCCTGAAGGAATGTTTCCAGAAACAAAATATGATTTTTTAGAAGAAGAGCTTGCACCTAACTTAAATATTCCTGAGTCGCTCAACGATATTAGCAAAGACAATCATTATCCAATAGATGAAATACTCTCAGGAGTTACCTCTAAAGATGTTCCTAAGCCTAGACAGGTATTTTCTTCTGGAGGAGCTTCAGAAGTTCAGTTAAGAAGATTAGGAGAATTAATGTGGATCTATGTTGAGACTCTTCCATCTACAGCTTGGCCAATCTCAAAAAATTATTGGGAAGCATCTACTTACGAGATCCTCTCAGCAGACGCAGAAGCTGGTGTTATAAGAGTTGCTTTTGATCAAGATTCTATTTTAGAGATGATTGTTGAGCATGGAATTAAAGAAGCATCAACTGAGATTTTCTTAAAGCAATTAAACAAAGATAATGAAAATATTACCGAGGTTGAGTCAATAAAGCCAGAGCTTCAAATGATTGTTGATTACTTAGCAGCATCAGTTGAAAATTTTTCAGGTACATCACTTGCAGCACAAAGTCTGAACGAAAATAAAAAAGCAAGAATATTTACCCAAGATAATCAAACTGTAATTGAGCTTGATTTATCATATCAAAGAGCCTGGTCTTCAGTCAGTAGAGCCTTAACAGCTGGCAAAATTGTTACAAATGACAGAAATAGAGATGAAGGAATTTTCTACGTTAGTTACGCTAGCGAAACTAATCCTGGATTCTTTTCTTTTTTATCTTTTGGTAAAGAGGAAAATGAAGAAGGTCTTATTCTTGGTGAAGAAGCTGCATTTGAAATTCAGGTCAAATCAAGTGGAGTAAAAACTATTATTACTGCTAAAGCCTTAAACGGTAGCATCGAAGATGCTGAAACATTACTTTCTAAAATAAATGAATCATTAAGCTAATGAATAAAATAGATGAAATAACTGCTGGAAAAGCAAAGTCTTTATTCACCACAGATAATTCTGATCAACTTATAATGCATTTCAGAGATGACACTTCTGCATTTGATGGCAAGAAGAAAGAAGCATTGCTTGGCAAGGGTTCAGTTAATAATCAATTTAATGCCTTTATAATGGATCATCTTGAAGCTAAAGGTATAGCTACTCATCATATAGAAATATTAAATTCAACAGATTCCCTGGTGCGTAAATTAGAAATGTTTCCTATTGAATGTGTTGTTAGAAATAGAGCAACTGGATCAATTTGTAGAAGGCTGGGAACAGAAGATGGCTTAATTTTACAAGCCCCTTTATTTGAATTCTTTTTAAAGGATGATGATTTAGGTGACCCCTTAATAACAGAGGAGCATATATTATCCTTTGGGTGGGCTGCTGCAGAAAATATTATAGAAATGAAAGAGATAACTTTAAAGATTAATGAAATACTTTCTAAGCTTTTCTTGAATAGCAACTTAATCTTAGTTGATTTTAAAGTTGAGTTTGGCTTAAGTGATGGAAAGTTATTTCTTGCAGATGAATTTACCCCGGATGGATGCAGACTCTGGGATACTGAAACTTTAGCTAAAATGGATAAAGATAGATTTAGGCAAGGTCTAGGTGATGTTGTAGAGTCTTATCATCAGGTAGCAGACAGATTAGGCATGAATATTAAACTTGACTAAATAAGTCAAGTATTTATAATTGGCGCGTGAAACTCACCACTAGAAGCAAATATGCTGTAAATGCGCTTACTGAACTTTGTTCACTTCAAAATGACGGACCAGTTGCACTTTCAGACATATCAAATCGTCAAAATATTGAAATAACATATCTTGAACAGTTATTTAGAAAACTAAGAATAGCTGGAATTGTGGAAAGCGTTAGAGGAAGGAAGGGTGGCTATATATACGCCAAAGATCCACTATCGGTATCTATAAAAGATATTATGGATGCAGTTGATGAGAATTTAGATGCTACGAGTTGTAATGGAGCCTCTTCTTGTCACCATGGAAAAAGGTGTAATGCCCATAATCTCTGGAGTGAATTAAACGATGTGGTTGATTCATTTCTTAGTAACGTAACTATTTCACATTTAATGCAAAATAATAATTCACATATTCAAATTAAGGAGATAATTTGATGAAAACAGAAACCCAGGCACCAATATATTTAGACTATGCATCTACAACACCGGTTGATCCAAGAGTTGCAAGCAAGATGATGGAATATCTAACTCCCGAAGGAGAGTTTGGAAATCCAGCATCCAGATCTCATAGATATGGGTGGGCTGCTGATGAAGCCGTCGAAGAAGCAAGGTCACATGTTGCAAATTTAGTTAATTGTGATCCAAGAGAGATTGTTTGGACTTCTGGTGCAACAGAGGCAGACAATCTAGCTATAAAAGGAGTAGCAAGATTTTATAAATCTAAAGGAAATCATATTATTACCTCTAAAATTGAGCATAAGGCTGTTTTAGATCCATGCAGACAATTAGAGAGAGAAGGTTTTGAGGTTACTTATCTCGATCCCAGTGAAGGTGGAATTATTACACCAGAAGCAATAAAAGAGGCATTACAGGAAAATACGATTTTAGTCTCAGTTATGCATATTAATAATGAGCTTGGAACACTTAATGATATAGAGGGAATAGGATCTATCGTTAGAAAGCATGGAGCTTTTTTCCATGTTGATGCAGCTCAAAGTACCGGGAAAGCAGAAATAGATTTATCTAATTTGCCAGTAGATTTAATGTCCTTTTCAGCTCATAAAACCTATGGACCTAAAGGTATAGGGGCTCTTTTTGTAAGAAGAAAACCAAGAGTTAGAATAGAAGCTCTTATTCATGGTGGTGGCCATGAACGAGGCATGAGATCAGGGACTCTCCCAACTCATCAGATTGTAGGTATGGGTGAAGCATTTAGAATTGCACAACAAGAAATGAGCAGTGATTTGGTAAAGATTAGTAATTTTCATGAAAAATTTCTAAAAGAAGCTATGAAAATAGAGCACGCATACATCAATGGTGATGTTAATAACAAGGTGCCAAATATATTAAATATCAGTTTTAATTTTGTTGAAGGTGAATCCTTGATAATGGGCCTAAAAGATATTGCCGTTTCTTCAGGATCAGCATGTACTTCTGCAAGTTTAGAGCCTTCTTATGTTTTAAGGGCTTTGGGTAGAAAAGATGAGCTAGCTCATAGTTCTATAAGATTTTCATTTGGAAGATTTACAGAAGAAGCTGATGTTGAAAGGACTATAGAGATCTTGGGCAATGTTGTAGAGAGATTAAGAGAATTATCCCCTCTATGGGAAATGCATCTAGATGGCGTAGATCTTGACGCAGTAGAGTGGGATACACATTAATAATACGTATAGGAGTATAAAATGGCATATAGCAAAAAAGTAGTAGATAAGTTTGAGGAGACATTAAACAATCCTCAAGCATTTAAAGTAGGAAAATTTGATCCAAAGGAAGTTAATGTGGGCACTGGAATGGTCGGAGCCCCAGCCTGCGGTGATGTAATGAAACTTCAGATTAAATGTGAGCAAAAGGGAAATACTCACATAATTAAGGATGTAAAGTTCAAAACTTACGGTTGTGGTTCTGCAATTGCATCATCTAGTGAATTAGTCGAAATGCTTATAGGTATGACATTGGAGGAAGCTAAAGAGATTAAAAATAAAGAAATAGTTGATGCTTTAGAATTACCTCCTATAAAAATTCATTGCTCAGTATTAGCTGAGGATTCTATTAAGCAAGCTATTCAAGATTTTGAATCAAAACAGTAAATTACTTAGATGGATACTTTTAAACCAGCCGAACTTAATTTTTCTGATAAGGCTATAGAGCACTTTAATAAAAGTTTAGATAAAAGAGGAAATGGTCTTGGGATTCAAATAGGTATCAGAAAAGCCGGTTGTTCAGGGTATGAGTACTTTTTTGAATTTGTTGATGAAGTAAAAGTAGATGATACTATTTTTGAAAAAAATGGGTGTAAAATATTTGTTGATCAACATAGCCTTTCTTTTCTTAAAGGTACCTTGGTAGATTATTCTGAAGAAGGATTAAATAAAGGAATCAAGTTTGAAAACCCTAACGCAAAAGCTGTTTGCGGTTGTGGGGAAAGTTTCACCATATAAACTTATGGCAAAAATAAAAATTTGGCCTCATGAGGAACTTTGCCCTAATGGAGCAAATATTGAAAGTCTTCCAGATGAAACTATATGTGAGGCTGCACTAAGAGAAGGTATAAAAATAGAGCACGCATGTGAGATGTCCTGTGCTTGCACCACATGCCACTGTATCATCAGAAAGGGTTTTGAGAGTTTTGATGATGCTAGTGATACAGAAGAGGACATGTTAGATAAGGCTTGGGGTCTAGAGCAGACTTCAAGGTTAAGTTGCCAAGCAGTTCCACCTATAAATGAAGAGATAGAAATTGAACTTCCAAAGTACAATATTAATATGGTTTCAGAGGATCACTGATGAATGAATTAGATTGGCTTGATATTAATGATATAGCTATTGAGCTATATGATAATTTTCCTGATATTGATCCTCAATGGATTAGTTTTCCAGATCTTCATAAGAAAGTTTGTGAATTAGATGGTTTTATAGGAAATCCAACTAAATCAAATGAACAAATTCTTGAAGCAATTCAGATGACATGGATAGAAGAATACAAATAAGTCTTTTATAATAGCGAAAATTTTTTAATAAGGATTAATATGACTACACAAAGAACACTTTCAATAATTAAACCAGATGCTGTTTCAAAAAATGTAATTGGTAAAATTTTATCAAGATTTGAAGATAATGGTTTAAAAGTAATAGCAGGTAAGCTAGTTTCTTTATCAGAAGAAATGGCATCTGGATTTTATGCAGAGCATGAGGGCAGACCTTTCTTCCCAGCTCTAATAGAATTTATGACATCTGGCCCTGTTTTTGTTCAGGTTTTGGAAGGCGATGACGCGGTTATAAAGAATAGAGAGTTAATGGGAAGTACAAATCCTGCAGAAGCAGCTCCTGGAACAATAAGAGCAGATTTTGCTAAAAGCATCGATGCCAATGCTGTACATGGATCTGATTCTACTGAAAGCGCTGAAAGAGAAATCAATTATTTTTTTAATACAGAAGAGATTACTTCAACTTAATTTTGCAAGATAAAAAAAATCTATTAGGCTGCTCCCAAGAATCTTTAGAAGTTTTTTTTAAAGATATTGGAGAGCCGCCTTTTAGAGCTAAGCAGTTATTGAAATGGGTTCATCAAAAGGGTGAATTGGATTTCGAGATGATGACTGATTTTAATAAAGATTTAAGATCTAGATTAAAAGATATAGCAATATTAAAAACACCATTAGTTAAAAATGTTCTCACGTCTGAAGAGGGTACAAAAAAATATTTAGTAGAATTAGACTCAGGATCTTCTATCGAGATGGTTAGAATTCCTGAAAAGAAAAGAATGACTCTATGCATATCTTCTCAAGCTGGATGTGCTCTTCAATGTACTTTTTGCGCCACAGGAGCTCAAGGCTTTGATCAGAACCTCACCTCTGATGAAATAATTGGTCAAGTTTGGCTTGCTAATTTTTATGATAAAAACGAGGCCCCTATAACCAATGTTGTATTTATGGGTATGGGTGAGCCACTTTTAAACTTTAATCCAGTTATGGAATCTGTCGATATTATGCGGAATCAAATAGCTTATTGTTTATCAAGAAAAAGAATTACCATTAGTACCTCTGGCATAGTTCCTCAAATCAATAAATTGGCAGACATGACTGATATCTCACTTGCAATATCACTTCATGCTTCAGAAAATGAGTTAAGGGATATTATCGTACCCATTAACAAGAAGTACCCAATTAAAGAATTACTTAATTCATGCAAAAACTATTTGTCGAAACAGACAGGTAAGAGGAACATAACTATTGAATATATTTTAATAGATGGAATTAATGATTCACTTAAGCATGCAGCAGGCCTCTCCAAAGTCCTAGCCAGCTTGTCATGTAAAATTAATTTAATTCCATTTAATCCGTTTGATGGAAGTGACTATAAAAGATCGACAGATAAAAATATTTACGCATTCAAAAATTATCTAGTTAATAAGGGCTATATTACAACTTGCAGAATCACCAGAGGGGATGCAATTGATGGAGCCTGTGGACAGCTTGTAGGAAACTTGAAAAAGACAATTAAAGGAAAAAGCCTTATTCAGCATACAAGTATTCATTAGGTGTCTAAATGCCAAAAGAAATTAAATCAGTAAAAATAGGTTCAAAATTTTTAGATGAAAGATCTAAATTAAACCTAACGCTTGAAGATATTTCAAAAAATATTCATATAAATATAAGATATCTTAAAGCTATAGAGAGTGATGATTATTCATTATTTCCGGCTAGAGCATTCGCTATTGGTTATTTTAAAAAATATTCAGATTTCCTTGGAATAAAAGATCCATTTCCACTTAATGCGGATGAAAGAATTGTAAATTCTGAAGAGAATAAAGCTCAATCTTCAAGCAAGCAAATCTTGGAAGTTAAGTTATTTATAAAAGGAAATTTAATTCCAATATCAGCAATTTTGATATTAATACTTTCTATTATATTTATCTTAATAAATAACAAATCAAGTGATCTAGAAAAAATTTATTCTGAGACTCTTAATATTGAGCCGATCGGCGTTATTAAGGAAAAAAGTGAAGAAAAATTGATAGCTAAATCTCTGGTTAAGGATAGCAATTTAATACTAGTATTTTCAGGTCCTTGTTGGGTTGAAATATATTCAAATAATAAAAAACGTTTAATCTATAAGTTATATAATAAAGATGAAATTTTAGGAGTGGAGATTGAAAAAAGCTTTACACTTGTAATAGGTAATATTGATAATGTAAAAGCCACATACGGAGGCAAAATTATTAATTTTATCAATAATGTTAATAAGCAAAAAGTAAGCACAACTGTATTTAATAATGAGTGATTGGATTAAAAGAAAAGACACTAAAACAGTCAATGTTGGCGGTGTATTAGTTGGTGGAAAAAATCCTATTGCTATTCAATCAATGACAAATACCAATACGTGTGATGTTATTTCAACAGTTAATCAGATCAATGATCTCCAGGCAGCTGGAGCAGATATTGTAAGAGTATCAGTTCCTGGTTTTGATGAGGCCTTGGCTTTTAAAGAGATAAAAAAGGCAGTAAGTATTCCTTTGATTGCAGATATTCATTTTGATTATAAGATTGCACTAGAGGTTGCAGATACCGCTGATTGTTTGAGAATAAACCCAGGTAATATAGGTAAAGAGGATAGAGTCAGAGAGGTAATACAAGCTGCAATAGATAATAATGTTCCAATAAGGGTTGGGGTGAATGCAGGCTCATTGGAAAAAGATCTTCAAAAAAAATATGGTGAACCAAATGCTGATGCATTAGTTGAATCAGCTATGCGCCATGTAGATATTTTAGATAAATTTAACTTTGAAAATTATAAAATGAGTTTAAAAGCTTCAAATATAGAGATGACGGTTGAAGCATATAGAAAAATATCAAAAATTATCAATCAGCCACTTCACTTAGGCATTACTGAGGCTGGAAGTTATAGAGCGGGAACTGTTAAATCATCTATAGGCGTAGGCATGCTTCTAACTGAAGGGATAGGAGACACTATTAGAATTTCTTTAGCTTCAGATCCAGTAGATGAAATTAAGATAGGCTGGGATATTTTAAGAAGTCTTAATATACGAAGCAGGGGAGTTAAAATAATTGCCTGTCCGAGCTGCTCTAGACAAAATTTTAATGTCATAGAGGTTGTAAATGCACTCGAGGAAAGGTTTGAAGATATATCTGAAGACATAGAAATTGCTATCATAGGATGCTACGTAAACGGTCCTGGCGAATCTAAAGCAGCTGATATAGGTCTTACAGGAGCATCTCCAAAAAATTTATTATATATTGATGGTGTTCCTGACAAAAAAATTGCTAATGAAAACTTAATAGATGAATTAGAGCATCAAGTAAGAGAAAAATTATCATTAAGAAATGATTCCAATGTTATTGTGAGAGGCTAAATGACTAAAATTAATTCGTTAAGAGGCATGCCTGATTTTTACTCTGATGACTTAATTAGCTGGAGTCCTGTTGAAAATAAACTGGAAAAAATTTTTAAAGCCTATTCTATTAATGAAATAAGAACACCAATCATGGAGTACACAGATTTATTTAAACGATCTGTTGGTGATACTTCAGATATTGTTAATAAAGAAATATATTCATTTAATGATAGAAATGACCAAAGTTTAAGCCTTAGGCCCGAAGGAACAGCGGGTGTTATTAGATCGATAATTGAAAAAAAATTAGATCAACAACAATCAAAACTTTGGTACATGGGTCCTATGTTTAGATATGAAAGACCTCAAAAAGGAAGATATAGACAATTTCACCAAGCAGGTGTTGAAATTTTAGGATATCCAGAGGGGCAAGCAGATTTTGAGCTAATCTCTATGATCTGCTCGATAATTAATGCCTTAAATATAAAGAATGCAAAATTAAAAATAAATCATCTTGGAGATAAAGACTCCAAGAAAGAATTTTCAAAAGCCTTAGTTAAGTATTTAATACCTTATAAAGACAAGATGGATGAAAAAGATCTAGAAAGACTTGGTAAAAATCCCTTAAGAATTCTTGATACAAAGGATTTAGGTATGCAGGAAATTCTTAAAGATGCACCTTCTCTTAATAATTTTATTTCTGATTCTGCAAACTTGCTACTTTCCTCAATTCAGAAAACGTTTAGTGATTTATGCATTATAGAGATAGATAACACGCTCGTGAGAGGTCTTGATTATTATACAGGGTTAGTTTTTGAAGCATCTTCTTCTGATTTAGGAGCTCAAGATGCATTTATAGGCGGAGGCAGATATGATAATCTTGCAAATACTCTTGGTGGCAAAGATATGCCGGCAATAGGACTGGCAATAGGCTTAGAGAGGATAATATCAATTTCATCGATAACTAAAAATATTGAAAAAAAAGTTGTCTTTATAAGTTCTACTAGCAATATAGCCCCATTAGCATTTAAAATAGCGAACCAGTTAAGAACTGCTAATTCAGATGTCTCGTTAGACATGGATTTAACTGATAGCAGTATAAAAGCTAAGTTAAGAAGAGCTAATAAAACAAATGCTACTCATGCATTTATTTTAGGTGATGAAGAGATAAGCAGTAATATGATTATTGTTAAGTCATTAAGAGACGACGATGAGCAAGTTAGTATGAGTATTGAAGAATGCATAGCATTCTATAAAAAAATCTAATCTAAATATTAAGGATAGAAACATGGCTGAACACAGTAATGATGAAGAAAGACTTCTAGCAATAGTTGATTTTTTTAAGCACTATAGAAATCTTATACTTTCTATAGTTTTATCTATTTCAGTTATTGGCATTGGAGCCTATGGTATTAAATACACTCAAGATTCTAAGAATAATTCAGCTGCAGTTATATACAGTAAATGGATGGAAGCAGTTTCTGCAGAAGATACCAACGCACTTGATGATAGTTCTTTATTTGACCAACTAATCAATGATTATAGATCCACGGGATTTGCCCAATTTGCAATGATTAAGAAGGCGTCTGCACTTGCTTCAAACTCTCAGCTTGATGAAAGTAAGATTTATTTTGAAGACTTAATAGATGTATCTAGCGGACTCTTTGGTAATTCCCTTGTAAACAAGATATCTAGAGTTAGTTTAGCTAGAATTCTAATATCCGAATCTAATTACTCCGAGGCCTTGAGTGCCATAGAGACTTTAATGGCAGGGTCTGACCCATTAGTAAATGAATTGGCTGGAGATGCATTAGCAGGGCAAGCTAAAAATAGTTTAGCTATCGAGCAATATAATCTAGCTAAAGAGCTATATGATGACGATGCATCAAAAAATATAGTTATTATGAAACTTAATAATATTCAACTGGTCTTATAAACAATTATGAAATATTCATCACACTTATTAATTCTTATATTTTTAAGCTCATGCTCAAGTATGGCTTTCTGGAACGATAACGAGGAACAAGTTGAGTCTAAAGAGCCTAGAAGTTTTGTTGATATTATAACTTTTTGGAATAATGGGCCAGAAGAAGAGGTCGATTTAACTGAGCCTAAGGCTCTATTTGATATCTCTAATCAAAAAGAGCTTATTTTAAATTGGGAGATTGCTCTTCCTTCTGATAGAAGTGCAACAGATTTTATTCCTAACCTTTCGGGCTCAGGGGATAACAAGTTAGGTGCTTTTTTGCCAGCTTTTTCTGGTAAGACAATATTTTTTGCAAATAATAGTGGAGCTATAGGCTCTTTTGATCAAGCTTCAGGTCTAGAAAATTGGACCGCGCAAGTTACAGAGCTTTCTTCAGGTATTTCTGCAGGCTTTGGTGTACTTATTGTCGCTGGATCCCAGGGTGAATTGATTTGTTTGTCTCAAGAAGATGGTTCTACTCTTTGGTCTATTGACGCAGGAGCTGAGATTCTTGCACCAGCTACTATAAATGCAAAACTGGTCTTGGTTAAGACAAGTTCAGGTGAGCTAAATGCATATAATATATCTAATGGTACTAAAAAATGGTCTTACAGATCACAATTACCAGCACTTACATTGCGTGGAAGTAGTCCCCCAGTTATAGAAGAAGAAATCGTTTATGCAGCTTTTGATAATGGAAGACTTGGTGCCTTCCAGATAGATACAGGCTTTTTAGTCTGGGATGGAGCTATATCATATGTAGAAGGCACATCAGAATTAGAAAATATGATAGATGCAGATGCAGCACCAGTTATAGAAGGCGGGTTATTGTTCGTTGCAAATTATCAGGGTCAGATAGCTGCTTTTGATCCAGCTCAAAGAAGAATTGTATGGGCTGAAAAAGCCTCATCGTTTTATTCTCCAGTTATTTCTAAGGGTGTTATAGCTATTCTTGAAACCGATTCAACCTTTACAACATATTCAACTAAAACCTTTATGCCATCTTGGACTAATGATGATTACTACTTAAGAGAACTTTCAAATGCTGATTCTTATAAAGGGAGCATAGTAGTTGGTGATTTTGAAGGATATATTCACCTTTTAGATGCATTAAATGGCAAAACAACAAGTAGAATAAAATTAACCAGAAGTCCTATTAAGACTATTATCGCAAGAGCTAACAATATCTTTATTGTAGATGAGAAATTTAATTTATATTCAGTTAGTCACTAGAATGCCGCTTAAAAATGTTTACTTCAATAGCAATAATTGGCCGTCCTAACGTAGGAAAATCAACTCTTTTTAATAAACTTACTAAGACGCGTGAGGCTATAGTTTCAGATTTTCCGGGTTTAACAAAAGATAGAAACTATGGCTATATCAAACTTGGCAGCATAAAAAGCTTCATCATTGATACTGGAGGAATTGGGAAAGATGAATCTAATTTATCCCAAAATATATCAGATCAAGCCTGGATGGCAGCCAATGAATGTAATTTAATTTTATTTCTTGTAGACGGGTCTGAGAATTTAACATCAGAAGATTTTGAAATATTAAGTAGCCTAAGAAAACTAAATAAACCATTTATAACACTTTTAAATAAATCTGATAAATCATCTAAATCAGAGGCTTTAAACGATATCTCATCTAAAGGTATTAAAGACTTCTTAGACATTAGTGCAGAACATTCAAGAGGATTGGATGATTTGAAGAAGCTTTTATTACAAATGTTACCTGATAAAACTGATGATGAAATTATTGATGGAAAAAAAATAGCAGTACTTGGGAGGCCTAATGCAGGCAAATCCACATTTATTAACAATTTTATTAAAGAAGATAGATTAGTTGTGTCAGAGGTAGCTGGAACAACAATTGATGCAATCAGAATTCCATTCACTGTAGATGATAATGAATTTGTTTTTATTGACACAGCTGGAATTAGAAAAGGTTATAAACAAAATCATAAAGTTGAATATTTCTCTTATGTGCGAGCAATGCATGCAGTTGAAGAAAGTGATGTTATTTTATTTTTAGTTGATTCTGAAGACAGTATTGTAGATCAGGATCTAAAGCTAATTAATATAATTGCTGAACAAGGTAAGCCAATTTTAATTGGATTAAATAAAGTTGATTTACTAACAAAATCAGAAAGATCAGAAATGTATGAAACAAAAAGACTTCAATCAAATTTTTTAAAAGATTTTGTTAAGGTAGAAGTTTCAGGAATGAAGGGGCTAGGTTTTAAAAGACTCTTTAGAATACTTAATAGTCTCATTACTAAATCACAAACTAACTATTCAACCACATTACTAAATAAATATTTATATAAATTTATTGAACGAAGTGCGCCTCCATCTGTTGGAGGGCGTCAGCTCAAATTAAGATATGTCCATTTTGGAGGCACGCAGCCAACAACTCTTATAATTCACTCTAATCAGGATAAGAAAATTCCAGCTAATTATAAAAAATATTTAGAGAACTCTTTCAGGGAAGAATTAGGTCTAAAAAGCATACAATTAAGAATAATTTTTAGAAAATCTGATAATCCTTTTGAAGGAAAAGTTAATAAATTAACCGATAGGCAAGTCAAGAAGAAAAAAAGGTTAATGAAACACGTAAAAAATAAGTAATAAATCTTATTACCATTCTGGTCTATATCTAAAATGTAGCAAAACTACATTAAATAACTCATATTTATACTACACCTAAAGGTTATTTTATATATTTGACATCAATTAGCATCTCTTTATAAATCCGCACTACAGAAAAGTCTTATTTAAAATAAATAAGATTTTATTTTTACAATTCCGTATAATTAGCTTGTAATTTGGATGCATAAAGGAACATTTGTTACTAATGAAAAATGATCATAGACCAGTTAATATAAATTTACTTAAGATAAAGTTGCCAATATCGGCTTTAACTTCAATAACTCATAGGTTAGCTGGAATGTACATTTTTTTTATAACATACCCTTTATCAGTTTATTTATTTTTTCTTGCTTCAACTAACCAGGAGAACTTTACGTATTTAACAAATATGTTGATAAATAGCTCTTATTTAGCAACTTTTGTTGCTTTTAGTTTTTTAGTTCTTTGGTATCATATTTTAACTGGAGTTAGGCATTTAATAATGGATATGCATATAGGTGAATCTCTTCAAGCTAGTAAAGTTTCATCAATTTTTGTTTTATGTATTTGGTTTATTTCAGTTATAGCAACTGCAATGGTTATCTTTTAGTGAAAGGATCAACCATATGGTACCTTCAAAGATGTAGTTCTATCTTTATATTTATATATATAATTTATGTTGTTGTATTTATTATTTCCTCACTACCAATAGCATTTAATGAATGGTTTTTGTTTAAAAGCTCATTATTATTTAAGTTGTCAACTACTACAGCATTTCTTAGTATTTTAGTTCATGCTTACATTGGTTTATGGACCATAGGAACTGACTATCTAACACCAAGAACCTTGGGCTTCCTGAATTTTACTTTATCAAAAATTGCAGATACATCTAGGCTTTTATACAACATACTCTTCACCGTTCTTGGTCTGCTCTTATACTTTTATTTACTCTTACTTGTTTGGATATAGATTTATGACAAATATAATTAATGCTAATAATATCAAAACTTTAGAATTTGATGCCTTGATCATTGGTGGAGGTGGTGCTGGAATGAGAACCTCATTAGAGCTTGCCAAGTCTGGATTAAAGACAGCTGTTGTTTCTAAGGTCTTTCCAACTAGATCTCATACTGTTTCTGCTCAAGGCGGCATCACTTGTGCTATTCAGAGCGCTGACCCCAATGATGACTGGAGATGGCATATGTACGATACAGTTAAAGGCGCAGATTTTATAGGCGACCAAGATGCAATTGAGTACATGTGTTCAGAAGGTCCAAAAGCAGTTTTTGAACTTGAGCATATGGGATTACCATTTTCTAGGTTTGACAATGGAAGGATATATCAAAGACCTTTTGGAGGGCAGTCCAAAGATTTTGGTAAAGGTGGTCAAGCCGCAAGAACATGTGCAGCCGCAGACAGAACTGGTCATGCACTTCTTCATACCTTATATCAGAATAATATAAAAGAAGGCTCTAATTTTTTAAATGAATGGTTTGCTGTTGACCTTGTAAAAAATTCTAAAAATGAAGTTACTGGAGTTATTGCTTTTTCTATTGAATCAGGTGAGGTTGCTCATTTAAAAGCACAGGCTACCGTTCTTGCCACTGGAGGTGCAGGAAGAATCTATGCGTCAACCACAAATGCATTAATTAATACTGGTGATGGCCTGGGTATGAGTCTACGTTCTGGTTTTGCAGCTCAAGATATGGAGATGTGGCAATTTCATCCAACAGGTATTTATGGTGCGGGCTCCTTAGTTACAGAAGGTTGTAGGGGAGAAGGCGGATATTTAGTAAATGGAGAAGGTGAAAGATTTATGGAAAGATATGCTCCTAATGTTAAAGATTTAGCTGGCCGTGATGTTGTAGCCAGATCAATGGTTTTAGAAATATTAGAAGGAAGAGGTTGCGGAGAGAAAAAAGATCATGTTTATCTAAAATTAGATCATCTAGGTGCAGATGTTTTAAATTCTAAATTACCTGGTATTTGTGAACTATCTAAAACATTTGCTCATGTTGATCCTGTTTATCATCCAATTCCCGTAGTGCCAACTTGTCATTATATGATGGGAGGAACACCAACAAATATCCATGGACAAGCTTTTACAAGAATAAATTCTGAAGATGTGACTGTTCCAGGATTATTTGCTGCAGGCGAAGCAGCCTGTGTATCAGTTCATGGAGCTAATAGATTAGGAGGAAACTCTTTACTTGATTTAATTGTATTTGGAAGGGCTGCTGGAACTTTTATTCAAAAAGAACTCAGTTCAGGTGGAGGAGTTGAATCAGCATCTAATTCAGATATTGATAACTCTCTAGAAAGATTAAATAAATTAAATGAATCAAGCTCAGGTCATGAAACTGCCCCTGTTAAAAAAGAGTTACAAACATGTATGCAAAACTATTTTGGGGTATTCAGAAGAGGCGAGTTTATGGAAAAAGGTGTTGCTGAGTTGGAAGAAATTAGAAATAAAGCAGAAAATCTTTATTTAAGTGATAAGAGTGCTGCTTTTAATACAAGTAGAGTAGAAGCCTTAGAGCTTCAAAACCTTGTTGAGGTTGCAGAAGCAACGGCTATCTCTGCATTACATAGAAATGAAAGCAGAGGAGCTCATGCTAGAGATGATTTTCCAGATAGAGACGATGATAATTGGTTATGCCATTCTGTATTTGATCCAAATGATAAGTCTCTTTCAAAAAGAGTAGTTAACTTTGCTCCTAAAACCATGGAAGCATTTCCTCCTAAAGTTAGGGTTTATTAAGGATTATTTATGCTAAATATTAATATATATAGATACAATCCAGAGCAGGATAAGTTCCCTTACATGATGAACTATGAGATTGAAAAACCTGAAAAGGATATTATGGTTTTAGATCTTCTTCATCTTTTAAAAGAAAATGACCCATCTTTATCATTCAGAAGATCATGTAGAGAGGGTGTTTGCGGCTCAGATGGCATGAGTATTAATGGTAAAAATGGATTGGCATGCATAACAGCATTATCTGATGCTCTAAAAGGAGATAGGCTTGATATAAGGCCACTACCTGGACTCCCAGTTATCAGAGATCTTGTTGTTGATATGACGCAATTTTACAATCAGTATGAAAAAATTAAGCCATTTCTTCAAAATGATACAACACCTCCAGAGCAAGAGCGCCTGCAATCTCCAGCAGACAGAGATAAGCTTGATGGTCTATACGAGTGCATACTTTGCGCTTGTTGCTCAACAAGCTGCCCTTCATTTTGGTGGAATCCTGATAAATTTGTAGGACCAGCAGCTTTATTACAAGCATATAGGTTTCTTGCCGATACAAGAGATTTAGAGAAAGACAGCAGGCTTGATGATTTAGCTGACCCATTTAGCGTTTATAGATGCCATGGAATCATGAATTGTGTTGCAGCATGCCCTAAAGGATTAAATCCAAATAAGGCTATTGGAGAAATAAAAACAATGTTACTTAAGGGTAAAAGTTCAAAAAATATCATTGCATCTGATGGAGTTACTGCGTAAAAACATTATGAGTTACGATATGGAAAAATTCTGGGAAGATTCACATACCTCAGCTGGACACTCCTCTTATCTAGAAAGTTTATATGAATCATATTTAGATAATCCAGCAAGTGTTTCTCTTGAATGGAGAAGTTTTTTTGATGACTTGCCTAGTAATAATGGAAAACATCAAGATATCTCTCATCAGAACATTATTAATTCATATAAAAATCATAGAAGAGTTTCATTAAATTCAAACAATACGAATGAAACAAATGATAAGCAGGTTCGGGTAGTTCAGCTTATACAGGCATACAGGAATAGAGGTCATCAGGCTGCAACATTAGATCCATTGGGTATGATGGAGAGAAAGCAAGTTCCTGATTTAGATATTGAATATCACGGCTTAGGTAAAGAAGATCTTCAGACAGTTTTTAAAACCGATACATTAAAAATTGGAAAAGAAGAAGCTACTTTACAAGAAATCATTGACTCACTTCAATCTATTTATTGTGGTGATCTAGGTATTGAGTATAACTATATTGTAAGCACTGAGGAAAGAAAGTGGTTCCAAGAGATATTAGAACCAAGTCTTGGGCAGTGTGAATTTAAAGATGATGAAAAAAGATATATATTTAATCGATTAAATTCTGCAGAAGGGTTAGCAAAGTTTCTTGCAGCAAAATATCCGGGTATGAAGCGTTTTGGTATTGATGGATGTGAGTCATTAATCCCGCTTGTAGATGCCTTAATCCAAAATTGCGGAATTCTTGGAGCTAAGCAAATTTGTTTTGGCATGGCTCATAGAGGGAGATTAAACTTACTAGTTAATGTCCTTGGTAAAACTCCTGCTGAGTTATTTTCTGCTTTTGAGGAAGATGTTGAGCTAATAGGTGCAAATACAGGAGATGTTAAATATCATCTTGGCTTCTCTTCAAACCTATTAACTCCGAATGGGGAGGTGCATGTTTCACTATTTAATAACCCTTCTCATCTTGAGATAGTTGATCCGGTAGTTCTTGGGTCTGTTCGCGCCAGACAAGATAGAATCCATGATGAAAATAGAGAACAAGTTATCCCAATTCTTATTCATGGCGATGCATCATTCTCGGGCCAGGGGGTAGTAATGGAATCTCTTCAGATGTCTCAAACCAGAGGCTATGGTGTTGGCGGTACTTTACATGTAATTATTAATAATCAAATTGGATTTACTACTAGTTATAAATACGACGCTAGATCAACTGAGTATTCAACAGATGTAGCTAAGATGATAGAAGCTCCAATTATTCACGTAAATGGTGATAATCCTGAAATGGTAGTTTATGCAGCAAAGATAGCGTGTGAATATAGATATAAGTTTGGTAAAGATATAATCTTAGATTTATTCTGTTACAGAAGAAGAGGTCACAATGAAGCAGATGATCCGTCTGCAACACAGCCACTTATGTATCAAAGGATTGCTACACATCCTTCAGTATTAAAAATTTATGAAGAAAAATTAATCTCAGAAAGCATCATAACTAAATTAGACTCTACAACTTTTCAAAAAGAATATAGAGACTCTCTTGAGAAAGGATCATCTGTAGTTGGAAATCTTGCTTTAAAACCTAATGACGATCTTTGGTTTGATTGGTCAGCTCATTTAAATCAAACATGGTGGCAAGAAACTAATACAAAAGTTAATACGAGTAAATTTTTAGAATTATCTGAAGTCATTACTTCAACTCCAAAAGATTTTACGCTTGGCAGACAAGTTAAGAAAGTACTTGAAGACAGAAAACTTATGGCTGCTGGTCAAACGCCAATTAATTGGGGCTATGCTGAGTCTATGGCTTATGCAACATTGTTAGCAGAAGGTTATCCTATTCGCTTAACAGGGCAAGATGTAAGAAGAGGAACATTTTCACACAGGCATGCTGCTATATATAACGCTAAAGATGGAATTGGGCACATACCATTAGTAAACGTAGCAAGAGAAAGTTCTACTAGAATGGATATATATGACTCTTTCTTGTCCGAAGAGGCTGTTTTAGGTTTTGAATATGGATATTCGGCTACTTGGCCTTCTGGTTTAGTAATGTGGGAAGCTCAATTTGGTGATTTTGTTAATGGTGCTCAGGTGGTAATCGATCAGTTTATAGTTTCTGCTGAGCATAAATGGGAGAGATTATCAGGACTAGTAATGCTTCTTCCTCATGGTTTTGAAGGACAAGGCCCAGAACACAGCAGTGCTAGGCTGGAAAGATTTCTTCAATTATGTGCCGATGGAAATATTGAGGTTTGTGTTCCCAGCACCCCAGCTCAAATATTTCATCTTCTAAGGCGACAAGCTATTAGAAAGATGAGAAGACCTTTAATTGTAATTACTCCGAAAAGCCTTTTAAGAAATCCTCTTGTTACATCCTCAGTATCTGAATTAACTGATGGAGAATTCAAATGCGTTATTGATGACGAAATAATTAATAAAGAAAATATTAATAGAGTTGTAATGTGCTCAGGTAAGATTTATTACGATTTATTTCAAAAAAGAAATGAAGATAAAATTGATAACATCGCCTTAGTAAGAATTGAACAATTGTATTCATTTCCATATGACGACCTAGAAAATATTTTATCTAACTACCCCAATGCGAAAGAATTTATTTGGTGTCAAGAGGAGCCAGCAAATCAAGGCGCATGGTTTAGTCATAGACATAGACTTCAAAGAGTTTTGGATAGATTTGATAGCAAAACTGAAATTAAACTTGTGAGTAGACCAGCTGCAGCAGCACCAGCAGTTGGTTTAATGAAATTACATTTAAAACAACAAGAAGAAATATTATTAAAGGCTTTAAATACAAAGTTGCAGGGAGAAAAAGAATGAGTATAGAAATTAAATCACCAACATTTCCAGAATCAGTAGCAGATGGAACAGTTGCTAATTGGGTTAAAAAAGAAGGTGAAAGTGTTCAGCAGGACGAAGTTATTGCTGAAATTGAGACTGATAAAGTAGTGCTAGAGGTCGTTGCACCTGTTAGCGGTACTATCACAAGGATTGTTAAACAAGAGGGTGAAATTGTTAATAGTTCTGAATTGATAGCTGAATTTAATGAGAGCACCGTATCAGTTGAAGAAACTATAATTGATACAGATTTATCTAATCTTGAAATTCCAGAGCCTAAGGTTGATAAATTAGGACCTGCTGCTAAAAGAATAATTGCAGAAGAAAATATTGATCCATCTACAATTGAAAGCACGGGTAAGAATGGAAGAGTTACTAAAGCAGACTTAGTAAATCATATAAATAATAAATCTCAAGATATCAATACAGCACAAGCTGAACCATCTGCTGTTAAAAATGAAATTTCTTTCTCTGATTCAAGGGATGAAAAACGCGTTCCCATGTCTAGACTTAGAGCAACTATCGCAAAGAGGTTACTAACAGTTAAGCAAGAAACTGCAATGTTAACAACCTTTAATGAAGTTGATATGCTTCCTATCAAAGAGCTTAGATCAAAATATGGCGCTGAGTTTGAAAAACAACATGGCGTTAAGCTTGGATTTATGGGATTTTTTGTTATAGCTGCTATTCAGGCGTTAAAAAAGTTCCCTTTAGTTAATGCATCAATAGATAAAACAGATATTGTTTATCATGGTTATCAGGATATTGGTGTTGCTGTTTCAACTGAGAGAGGTCTTGTTGTTCCAGTTATAAGAGATGCCGATATGCTATCTCTTCCTGATATTGAAAAATCAATAATGGATTACTCTATTAAAGCTAGAGATGGAAAGCTTTCAATGGATGAAATGCAAGGTGGAACATTCACCATTTCAAATGGAGGTGTCTTTGGATCATTATTATCAACACCAATTTTAAATGCCCCACAAACAGCTATTTTAGGCATGCATAGTATTCAAAATAGACCTGTTGCTATTGATAATGAAGTTGTTATAAGGCCAATGATGTATTTGGCTATGAGTTATGATCATCGTTTATTGGATGGCAAAGAGGCAGTAACTTTTTTAGTTTCAATTAAAGAGCAACTTGAATCACCTGAAAGATTGTTGTTAAATTTATAAGAGGTTTGGATATGTATGATGTTGTAATTATTGGAGGCGGACCTGCTGGGTATGTAGCAGCTATCAAGTGTGCTCAACTAGGTCTTTCGGTAGCTTGTGTTGAGTCAATGTCAGATTCAGAGGGTAATCAAAAATATGGTGGTACTTGCTTAAACGTTGGATGCATTCCTTCCAAAGCATTACTAGACTCATCACAAAGATTTTATGAAGCTAATAATGATTTATCTAAGCATGGTATTAATACTGGTGAAGTAAAACTAGATATCCCTGCCATGATGGAAAGAAAAGATAAAATTGTTACTCAGCTGGTTAGTGGGGTAAGTGGGTTATTTAAAGCAAATAAAGTTACCCCTATTCAAGGTCATGGAAAGCTTCTCTCAGGTAAAAAAGTAGAAGTTACTAATGGTGAGTCTATTGAGATAATAGAAGCTAGTAATATTATTTTAGCAACAGGATCTAAGCCAATAGAGATAAATTCAGCAACTTTTAATAATAATAATATTGTTGATTCAACTGGAGCGCTTGAATTTTCATCTATTCCAAAAAAACTTGGTGTTATTGGTGCAGGCGTTATTGGTTTAGAGCTTGGAAGTGTATGGTGTCGATTAGGTTCTGAAGTGACTATGTTAGAGGCATTGCCTGAGTTTTTACCTATGGCAGATAAGAAGATGGCAAAAGAAGTTTATAAAGAGTTTACAAAACAAGGTTTAGACATAAAGCTTGGTTGCAAAGTTACTCAAGCAAAAGCTAATAAGACTAATGTAAAAGTTGAGTATGAGGAAAATGGTTCTATTAATGAGAAAGTATTTGATAAATTAATAGTATGTGTAGGAAGAGCTCCAAATACCAAAGATCTTTTATCTGATGATTGTGGAGTTGATCTTGATGATAGAGGTTTTATAAAGGTTGATGATTTTTGTTCAACTAAGGAGCCTGGAGTATGGGCAGTGGGTGACGTGGTCAGAGGTCCAATGCTTGCACACAAAGGAAGTGAAGAGGGTGTAATGGTTGCAGAAAGAATTGCTGGTAAACATGCAGCAGTCAATTATGATCTTGTTCCATCTGTTATATATACTCATCCAGAGTTAGCATGGGTTGGAAAGAATGAAGAAGAGCTAAAAGCTGAAGGAGTTGAATATAAAACTGGCTCCTTCCCATTTGCCGCAAGTGGTAGAGCTCTAGCTACAGATGAATCAGTTGGATCTGTCAAAGTGCTCGCTGATAAGTTAACAGATACTATACTAGGAATTCATGTATTTGGGCCTTCTGCAGCTGAACTGGTTCAGCAGGGCTTAATAGCTATGGAATTTGGTTCAAGCTCTGAAGACATAGGTTTAACCATGTTTAGTCATCCAACCGTATCAGAAGCACTGCATGAAGCAGCCCTTGCTGCTAATGGTCACGCAATTCATATAGGAAATAGAAAAAGATGAATCTTCACGAATACCAAGGTAAAGAATTATTTGCCGAATATGACCTACCTGTTTCATCAGGTAAGGTTATTTTTAATGCTGAAGATGCTATCAATGCATGCAGAGATATTGGAGGCAATAAGTGGGTTGTTAAAGCTCAAGTTCATGCAGGCGGAAGAGGTAAAGCTGGTGGTGTTCAATTAGTTAACTCTCCTGATGAGGCTTTAGTATTTGCACAAAAATGGCTTTGTAAAAAATTAATTACCTATCAAACAGATGCAAAAGGCCAGCTTGTAAGCTCGATTCTTATAGAAGAGTGCACAGATATTGCTGATGAGCTTTATTTAAGTGCAGTTGTTGACCGCGCTTCTCAAAGAGTTGTATTTATTGCTTCTTCTGAAGGCGGAGTAAATATTGAAGAAGTAGCAAAAAATTCACCTGAAAAAGTTATCTACGAGTCTATCGACCCACTAACAGGAGCTCAACCTTATCAAGCAAGAAAAATCTCAAAGGTTCTTGGTTTAAATCAAGATCAAACTAAGCAATTTTCAAAAATGTTACCTAATCTAATGAAATTATTTACTGATTGTGATTTAAGTTTATTAGAGATTAATCCTCTAGTTATAACCGCAGGAGGAAATCTACATTGCTTAGATGCAAAAATTAATATTGATTCAAATGCAATTTTTAGACAACCAAAAATTGCTGCAATGCATGACCCTTCTCAGGAAGATGAAAGGGAGTATGAGGCCGCAAAAAATGATCTTAGTTACGTCTCATTAGATGGAAATATAGGCTGCATGGTTAATGGAGCTGGCTTGGCAATGGGTACCATGGATACAATCAAATATTTTGGTGGCTCACCAGCTAATTTTCTTGATGTTGGAGGAACAGCAACACAAGAAAGAGTGGCAAAAGCATTTAAATTAATTCTAGCTGATCCAGAAGTTAAAGTTGTATTAGTAAATATTTTCGGAGGCATTGTTAGATGTGATTTAATTGCTCAAGGGGTTCTCGCTGCAATTGAGGAGGTTGGGGTTTCAGTTCCAGTTGTTGTTAGGTTAGAGGGAAATAATGCTGAGAAAGGTTCTGAAATTTTAGCTAATGCAAATGTTAAAATTGAAAGTCTAAATAATCTTAAAGATGCTGCCAAAAAAGCAGTGGAGTTAGCTTCATGAGTATATTAGTAAATAAAGATACAAGAGTCATTGTTCAAGGTTTTACAGGCTCTCAAGCAACACTTCATTCAGAACAAGCTATTAAATATGGAACTAATATTGTTGGTGGTGTTACTCCGGGTAAGGGTGGTCAGATTCATCTAGATAGACCAGTTTTTGACACCATGGATGAAGCTATGAAAGCTGTTAGTCCAAATGCAGCCTTAATTTTTGTTCCAGCAGCATTTTGTAAAGACTCAATTCTTGAGGCAGCTGAATCAGGAGTAGAATTAGTAATATGTATAACTGAAGGCGTGCCTACACTTGATATGCTAATGGTTAAGAAAAGAGTTGATGAGCTTGGAGTTAGGCTTATAGGCCCTAATTGCCCTGGAATAATTACGCCTGGTGAAGCAAAACTTGGAATTATGCCTGGAAGTATTCACATGCCTGGGTCTGTTGGAATCATATCTAGATCAGGAACACTTACTTATGAAGCAGTAAAGCAAACAACCGATCTTGGTTTAGGTCAAAGCAGTTGTGTTGGTATAGGTGGAGATCCTATTCCAGGCTCTTCATTTATTGATATCTTAAAATTATTTGAAGCTGATGATGCTACCAAGGCTATAGTGATGGTTGGAGAGATTGGAGGTTCAGCAGAGGAAGAGGCTGCAGAATTTATTAAAACTTCAATTACTAAACCAGTTATTTCGTATATTGCAGGTCAAACTGCACCTGCAGGCAAAAGAATGGGGCATGCGGGAGCTATTATTGCTGGAGGCAAAGGAACAGCGGCTGATAAGATTTCAAAATTAAAAGAATGCGGAGTTCATATTGCAGATAATCTTTTAGAGATAGGCTCAAAGACAGCAGAAGTTATTAATTTATAACCTTACTAAATTTATTTGAAATCCACTGAACTCTCATACTAATTAGGACTGCAAATACAGACAAGCCAGCAATCATAGCTATCCACATTCCTGATGCTCCTAGAGGTTCAGAAAATCCATAAAATGTTAAAAAATATCCAAATGGAACTGCCATAAACCAATACACTAAAAGAGTAATTATCATTGGTGCAAAAGTATCTTTATAACCCCTAAGCGCTCCTATTGCTCCAATTTGAGCGCCATCGGGTATCTGAAATATTGCAGCAAATATCAATAGATTACTTGCAACCATAACAACCGCTTCCTCGGTTGAAAACAATGCACTTAACTGATCTTTAAAAGTAAGAATAATAACTGTATTTATAAATGCAATCATTGTGCATAAAACAATTGAAGAAATAGAAGCAAATCTTGCATCCAGCATTCTTTTAGCACCTATTAAATTTCCTACTCTTGTTGCAGCAGCTAGACCAATAGATAGCGATATTACAAAAAAGAAACTAGCTATATTCATTGCGATAGCATGACCAGCTACAATTTCTTTACCTAACGGAGATATAATTAAAGCTGCTCCTGAGAACATTGCTAGCTCAATAAAAATACCCAATCCTATTGGAAAACCTAATTTAAATATCTCAATAAGAGTACCCTTAGATGGAAAAGGAAGTTTTTGAAAAGGCTTGGTTATCGTATAATTTTTAGACTTAGCTATGTAGCATATTAATGCTAAAGTCATAAATACAGATACAATCGATGTTGCATAACCACAACCAACACCACCCATTTTAGGAACACCAAAATAGCCATAGACAAAAATAATATCCAATGGAATATTAATCAACATTCCTCCAAGTGAAATATAAAAAATAGGAAGTGTTATGGCCATACCTTCGCTGTAGCAGCGAAGACAAGTAAAAATAGTTATAGCAAACATTCCAACTGATAAGGCTTTAAGATATTCTCCAGAAATTTTTGCAACTTCTGGATCTAGCTGCAGAAGATTTACTAAAAGATATAAATTAGGATAAATTAGTAAAAATAAACTACCTAGAAAAATTGAAATCCAAACCACTTCACCTAACTTGTAACCAATTTTATTAAATTCCTTTGCGCCATATAATTGAGCAACAATAGGAGTGATAGCAAATGTAATACCAGCTATAAGTAGCCAAATTGGATGAGTAATAGCTGAACCTATAGCTAAACCAGCAAGGTCTGTTGAGCTAGCTCTTCCAGCAACAAGCGTATCAGTAGTTCCCATAAAGACATAGGAAACCTGAGACCCAAAAATAGGTAACCCTATTTGAAGCAAGCTTTTAAACTCATTTTTAAATTTTGTTAACAAATTTATCACTTAAAAATATTTTCGATACTTTATCATATTAAAATAGTAATTATGTCAGGAGAAAATAATCAGAAAAGATAATAGACCGTATTGGCTAAAAAAACTCAGCTCAAGAATTAATAGACGATATGTGAGTTATTTTTTAAAACCTCAATTCTTAAAATTAGGGAAGGGTGGAGCTTATTTCAAGCCACAATATATAAACCTTTTTGGTAAAAATATTTCAATAGATGATTACCCGACATTAATAGGAGCTAAGGATGCCAATATCCAATTCACCACTTGGAACGTAGATACATGGGATGGAAAGCTAGATATTGGTAAATATGTTCTTATTACTCCTGGTGTAAGAATTATGGCTGCAGATCAAATTACAATTGGTGATGCATGCATGTTTGCTCATGGCGCTTATATTTCTGATGCAGATTGGCATGGTATTTATGATAGATCTGAACCAGTTGGAAAAACTAAACCCGTTGTTCTTAAAGATAATGTATGGATTGGCGATAGTGCTATTGTTTGTAAAGGGGTAACTATAGGAGAAAATAGTATTATTGGCGCAGGAGCTGTTGTTACAAAAGATGTGCCACCAAATTCTGTTTTTGCTGGAAATCCTGCCAAACTTGTTAAAGTTTTAGATGAAAAAGAAGATTTTATTTCAAGAAAAGATTTTTTTGCTAATCCAAAGAAGCTAGCAGAAGATTTCGATGCATTAGATAAATATTCATTAGGAGATAATTCCTTTTTAGGTTGGATTCAAAGTATTTTTTGGCCAGATAATACCAATTGATAAATATTATCGCAGACAAAGATATACCAAATTTAGATAATCATTTAAATGAATTGCTAGACTCTAATTTTTTTAGAATTAAATATCTGCATTATCTGGATATTAATATTAATACCATAAAAGATTGCGAAGTATTATTAGTAAGATCCACAATACAAGTTAACGAATCTTTACTTAAAGAAACAAATATAAAATTTGTTGGGTCTGCTACAGCAGGAATAAATCATTTGGATATGAATTATCTTAATAAAAATAATATTCAATGGGATTATGCGCCAGGTTGTAATTCCTCATCTGTTACGCATTATATTCTAGCGGTTTTTGCAGAACTTATAGATCAAAGCAAATTAAACTATAACTCAAAAATTGGAATCGTTGGCTATGGGAATATAGGAAAAAAAATTGCTAATTATCTCTACTCATTAGGCTTCACTGTTTTAATTAACGATCCTTTTTTAAAAGATCCAAGTTTAGTAGATATTAAAGAAATACTTGATTGTGATCTTATAAGCCTTCATGTCCCTTATATAGAAGATGGAGATCATCCTACTCAAAATCTAATTGATGAAAAAGAATTATTAGAATTAAAAAATAAAATACTTATCAACTCCTCACGAGGCGGGATAGTAAATGAAAAAGCTTTATTGAAACAAAAAAGCATTACTTATATTAGTGATGTTTGGAACAATGAACCTTTGCCATCTAAGGCTTTAGTCAAACAATCCCTCATTTCCACTCCACACATTGCTGGTTACAGTAAACAGGGAAAATTAAATAGCTCCAAACTAGTTGCATATTCTGTTGCAAGATACATAGAAGCTAGTAAGAATATGAACCCATTTAACTTTAAAGATCCTTCTGATAAAAAAGTACCACATTATGAACCTACAGATTTAGAATCACAGCCTTACCCACTTCATGTTTTTAAAGATAGCTTTAATATTAAATCTATTTCAACTGAAATGAAGAAATTATTTAATCAAGATATAAAAAACGAATTTTTATCAAAAGCATTTAATCAAATGCGCTCCTCTCATCCCAAAAGAGATGATTATGATTCAAAAGAATTTATAGAGAAATATACATAGCTATCAAGCACTTGTTTCTTTAAATAAGAATGATTATCATCTAAATTCATACAAATTTAAAATATATATAAATAAATTATATATATCTTGTTTCAAGAAATTAGAAGTGTAAAATTAATCTCCTCATGAGAGCAATCTTATTTTTTAACACAAATTATGACTGATAAATTAAAACGAGCTCAAGCAATTATTGAAAGCATTTATTCAACTACGATAGGTAACTCTTCAAATCCAGCATCAATGAGCTTTTATCAATTAGATACATACAGATTTTTCTTTCTGCTTGCTTTTATGCAAGAGCATTTTGAAGGTAGTGAGATATCTCAAGAATATGCTATCTCATTAGTTCCCAAGAAATATGCTTCAAGAATTAAAAGACTTCAAGTTCTTAAACAATCTGTGCAACTTGGTTATATTAATGAAGAATCATCATTAGTTGATAAACGTAGAAGAATTTACACCCCTTCAGATTCTATGACTAATGATTTTTTAGATATGACAGAATCAGTATCTAGACTTTCAGATTCAAAAAAAGTTTCTTAATTTAAGAAGAGCAAGATAAACCTATATCTGCCGCCCAATCTGGGGATTCCTCAGCATATTTCTCATATTTTAAGTTTTCGTTAAATGGTTTTGTTATTAATTCCATTAAGTTATCTATTTCTGTATATGAACCCTCTTCAGCTTTATCTATAGCATTTTGAACTAAATAATTTCTTAGAATAAACTTAGGATTAGTTTGATTCATTTGCTTGACTCGTGAATCCTCATCATCACTTTCATGCTGATGCCTTTGCTGAAATTTTTCAGACCAACTCTTTAAACTTTTATCAGTCTTTACTAAATGATTATTTTTTATAATATTGCTTAAGCTTCTAAATGTTCTTGTAAAATCTAATTTTTCTACTTCCATTATATTTAGAAGTTCTTGAATTAAAAGCTCATCTCCATTGTCTTTTTTCTTAAGCCCTAATTTTGCTTTATATAGATTAAATAATGTTTTGCCATAGACGTCTTCATATAAAGACATAATTCTACCTATCTCCTCTTTGTCAATTAAATGACCAAATGTATGGGCTAAAGCAGAACAATTCCACTTACCAATATAGGGCTGATTTTGATACGAATATCTACCAGAAGAATCAGAAAGGTTGCAAACATGCGCAGGGTTGAACTTGTCAATAAAGCCATAAGGTCCATAATCTATTGTCTCTCCAAGAATTGACATATTATCGGTATTCATTACTCCATGACAAAATCCAACTGATTGCCAGTTAGCAATCAAGGAAGCTGTTTTAGTTACTATACTTTCAAGCAGATATGAGTACTTATTTTTATATTTATTAGCCTTTGGAAGATATTTATAAATAACATAATCACTTAACTCTTTATGTCTATCGAGCAACCCATCATGAAAGAATTTTTCAAAACTGCCGAATCTTATATGTGTTTTTGCTGTTCTAGCAATCATTGCTGCAGGTTCAGATTTTTCTCTATACACCATGTCATGGCTTCCAAATATCATTAAAGACCTTGAAGATGATATTCCTAAGCCATTCATAGCTTCACCACATAAATATTCCCTTAATGATGACCTTAATACAGCTCTCCCATCTCCAAATCTTGAATAAGTCGTTTTTCCAGAGCCTTTAATATGAATATCAAAGAATTCATCTTTTATTTTTAATTCTCCAAGCAAAATACCTCTGCCATCTCCTAATTGCTGCACATATTGACCAAACTGATGTCCCGCATAATTCATTGAGATTCCTTGAATACCAGGTATCTGAACATTACCATTAAAAATATTCATTAATACTTCATGACTTTCTTTAGATAGACCTAATTCACTTAATAAACTTTTATTTACATGAATAAGATAAGGGTCATTTAATGGTTGTTGAAGTTGTTCAGAGTAAAACTCATTACTTAAACTTGAATAAGAGTGTTGTTTTAAATTGTTTTTTATAATTTCCATTTAAAAGATTACAGAAGATTTATATTTGATATGTATAATTTACATTAGTTCTAAATAAAATAATTAGAAAAAGGATAATAAAAATAAATGTTAGGTTTTAGCCAAGAATTTTTATGGTTTGTAGTAGTTTTTTATGACTTACTTTTGGCTGTTTTTTTATTTCGTTACTTTGGAAAGTATGGTCTTTATTGTGCAGTCATTCTGGGAATTATCCTAGCAAACCTGCAGGGCGGTAAGATAACTGAATTAACTATGTTTGGTTATACATTTAATGCGAGCATGGGTGCTATTTTGTATTCAGGAATATACTTCTCTACTGATCTATTAAATGAAAGGTATGGAAAAGAAGAGGCTAATCGGGCAGTAATGCTCGGATTTATAGCAAATATTGCAGTTTTAGTTACATTGTTCATAAGTTTACAATTCTTACCCTCAAATTTAACAGGATCTGCATTAGAAGTTCATAATGCTATAAACATTTTAGCTAATTATTCCCCATATTTTATTATTGGCTCTTTAACAGCCTACATAATTAGTCAAAAATTTGATGTATGGCTATTTCATTATCTTAAAGAGAAAACAAAGGGTAAAAAGCTATGGCTTAGAAATAATGTATCAACTATGTTATCTCAACTACTAGATACGCTTATCTACCAAGCAACATGGATTATAGCTACAGATGTAACTTTTATGCAGGCCTTTCTTTTAGCTTCAACAAAGTATGTTTTAAAAGTTTGTATAGCATTAATTGATACTATATTTATCTATTGGGTTAGGGATTGGCAGGTTAATGAGTAATCTGAAGATCGTAAAAATTGGATATTACCTTTACAATTAAGTATTAAATTTGACCAAAAATATTGTAAATACAGCAAATGACAAAGATAAATAAAACAAACGATGAGTGGAAGTTAGAACTTTCCGATGAATCATTCCAGGTCGCCAGGTTGGGAGGTACAGAGAGGCCTTTTACTGGAAAATATTGGGATTTTGAGCAAGAGGGCTCTTATACATGCATATGTTGTGAGACTCCTTTATTTAAATCAGATTCTAAATTTGATGCAGGATGTGGTTGGCCAAGTTTTTTTCAACCTCTCAACGAGAAGGCTATTGATGAATTGCCTGATTATTCTCTACTAGCTCCAAGAACTGAGGTTAGATGTTCTAACTGCGATGCTCACTTAGGGCATGTTTTTAAGGATGGTCCAAATCCAACTGGACTCAGATATTGCATAAATTCAGTATCTTTAGAGTTTACAAATAAAAATAATACGTAGTGCAGCAAAATAAGCCATTTATAAATACTGATATGTTCAAGTCATATTTTAAAGTAGGTTCATGGACTGGACTATCTAGAGTTTTTGGTCTTTTAAGAGATATAACTACAACAAGCTTACTTGGTTCATCGATGCTTCATGATATTTTTGTAGTAGTATTAAAGATTCCTAATGTTTTCAGAAGATTCTTTGCTGAAGGTGCATTCAGCCAAGCTTTTATTCCTATATATAACGAGTATCAAGAGCATAAATCAACAGAAGAAATTAAAGAGTTTATTAATAATTTAGCTGGAACACTTTTAATAATTCTTTTTATATTTACTTTAATTGCATTATTTTTTGCTCCAATATTTATTTTTATTTTTGCTCCTGGGTTTTATTTTGATCCAGTAAAAAAAGATTTAGCAGTCAATGTATTAAGAATAATGTTTCCTTATTTAGGTTTAATTTCTCTTGTTGCCTTTGCGGGAGGTATTCAGAATTCACATCAAAGATTTTCATTGCCAGCAGCCACACCAATTATTTTTAATCTTTGTATAATTTTTTCAGCATTTTTCTTAGCTCCTTTATTTTCAATTCCAATTGTAGGACTTGCATGGGGTGTTCTGCTTGCTGGGATTATTCAACTACTAATTCAACTAGCGCCTTTATCTCAAATTGATAGATTACCTATTCCCAAAATAGGAATTAGTAACGAAGGAGTAAAAAAAGTTTTTATATTAATGTTTCCTGCAATTATCGCTGGGGGTGTCGCTCAAATTAATCTTTTGATTGATACAATTTTTGCATCTCTTCTTGTTACTGGAAGCCCTACTTGGTTATATGTCTCAGATAGGTTAATTCAATTTCCGCTTGGAATTTTTGCAATTGCCATTGGTACTGTTCTTTTACCAACTCTCTCCAGAGCAAATCAAAGAGGAGATCTGGTTTTATACAAGGAGCAATTAAGGAAATCTCAACGACTGGTGATATTTTTAGCAATACCATCTCTTATAGGTCTAGCTATATGCTCAGAACATCTAATTAGCACTCTCTTTCAAAGAGGAGAGTTTCTATATTCGGATGTTGTACAAGCCTCCAAGAGTTTAGTTGCCTTTTCTTTTGGACTTCCATTTTTTATGTTGATGAAGGTTCTTGTTCCTGCATTTTTTTCAAGGAAAGATACTAAAACCCCTATGTATGCAGCAATAACTGCTTTAACTTTAAACATTGCTTTAAATTATTATTTTGCAATCATTTTAGGATATGGTCATACCGGTTTAGCGCTTGCTAGTTCAATAGCTGCTTTGCTGAGCTCTGGTATTTTATTTACAATCTTAGTAAAGGATAAATATATTCAATTAAGTAATCCATTCAATAAATTTAATTTAGCTTTAATGGTAGGCTCATTTTCAATCATTATATTTTTGTTATATGGACCTTTTAATATCGAGTTCGATTCATTAAGTTTTTTTGAACGATTATTAAATCTAACTTTAGAAGTAGGAATTTCTATTATTTTATATTTAGTTATTACAAGAGCTATTCTAGGCAGTAAATTAAGAGAGCTATTTTAAAATTTATGTATTTAATTAGAGGCCAAAATAATATCTCTTTATTTAAGAAGAGACATCCTGATACTTTAATGTCAGCAACCATTGGGAATTTTGATGGGCTGCATCTCGGGCATCAAGCAATTTTAGATAATTTAAAAAAAGAAGCTAATGAGTTAGGCACATCAACATTAGTTTTCTTCACTGAACCGCATGCAGCAGAATATTTTTCTGCAAAAGGATTAACAGACATTAAATCACCTCCAAGACTATGTCCATGGAGAGAGAAATTTAGATTACTAAATAATTATGGTATTGATTATGCTTGCTTCTTAAAATTTAATTCTTCTCTTAAATCAATGACGCCTGAAGCATTTATAAAAGATATTTTAGAAGAAATGAATATAAAATCTTTAATAGTTGGTGATGATTTTAGATTTGGCGCTCAAAGAGTTGGTGATTTCAACTTACTTAAAGAATGGGGCCATAAAACAAATGTAATTGTTTCAAATACTGAGACCGTATTATACGAAGAGGAAAGAGTTAGTAGTACCAGGATAAGAAAAGCTCTTTTGGAAAGTAATTTTAAACTAGCTAATATTTTATTAGGTAGACCTTATATTTATTCTGGAAAAGTAGTTTATGGTAATCAGCTCGGAAGAACAATTAATATCCCGACTGCAAATCTATGGATACCTAAGCAAAAACTATCTATTTCAGGCGTTTATGCTGTTAACTGTGTTTTTCAAGGTAAAAAATATAAAGGCATATCAAATATGGGAGTGAGGCCAACTGTTGGAGGTGAACAGCCTGTTTTAGAGGTTCATTTATTTAATTTTTCTCAAGAAATCTACGGCCAAAGATTAGATGTTGAATTTAAATTTAAGATTAGAGATGAAAAAAAATTTGAAAGTTTAGATTTTTTAAAAGAACAGATACAAAAAGACATATCTTTGGCTAAAAAACTTTTACAATAGCAATAATTATGACTATTAATTATAGAGATACTTTAAATCTCCCAGAAACAGAATTATCTATGAAAGCTGGTTTGGCTAAAAAAGAACCAGAGATTTTAGATTTCTGGAATTCTATTGATCTTTATAATCAAATTAGAAAAAACTTATCTGGAAAGGAGCAGTTCATTCTTCATGATGGACCTCCATATGCAAATGGTGATATTCATATTGGTCATTCGGTTAACAAGATCCTAAAAGATATAACTATTAAGATTCAAACCATGCTTGGTAAGGATGCTCCATTTATACCTGGATGGGATTGCCATGGATTGCCCATTGAGCTTAATGTTGAAAAAAAACATGGCAAAAATAGTGATCTTGTTAAAAATAAACAAGAATTTATTGCTGCTTGTAAGGAATATGCTTTAACTCAAGTTGAAAAACAAAGAGATGACTTTATTAGACTCGGTGTTCTAGCTGACTGGTCTAATCCTTATAAAAGCTCTGACGCATCTTTTGAAGCAGATACCCTTAGAGCATTAGCTATAATTATAAAAAATAATCACTTGCAGAGAGGTGAAAAACCAGTTCACTGGTGCCAAGATTGCGGTTCAGCTCTAGCTGAAGCTGAAGTTGAGTATCAAGATAAAGTATCTAAATCTATTGATGTTTTATTTGAAGTCTCAAAGAGCTCACTTGAAAAAATAAGTTCTATATTTAACTTAGATCTAAATAAGAGATGCTCTTTTGTAATATGGACAACAACTCCTTGGACCCTGCCTTCAAATGTTGCTGTTTGTATAAATCCAAAATTAGATTACTCAATTGTTGAACGAGATAATGAATATTTAATTATTGCTACTGATTTAATTGAATCATGTTCAGTCAGATGGGGAATTGATTTAAAAGACTTATCTAATGTTAAGGGTAATTTATTCGAAGACATTGCTTTAGAACATCCTTTTATTAATAGAAAATCAGTATTATTACAGGGAGCTCATGTTACTACTGATGCTGGAACAGGTTGTGTGCATACGGCTCCTGCTCATGGCTTGGATGATTATTTTATATGCAAAGATAATAATCTTGAGCCTATTAAAGCACTTAATAATAAAGGTTTCTTTAAAGATGAGTATGAAAATATTGCTGGTTTCCCAGCGTTTAAGGCTGACCCTTTTATCATAGAAACTTTAACATCAAGCAATGCCTTAATTCATGTAGAGAATTATGAACATTCTTATCCGCATTGCTGGAGACATAAATCACCTTTAATTTTTACTTCAACCCCTCAATGGTTTATTTCAATGGATAAAGCTGGTTTATTAAATGATGCAAAAGCATCTATAGATGCTATAAATTGGGAACCGTCATGGGGACTACAAAGAATACAGTCAATGTTAGAAGGGAGGCCGGATTGGTGTATCTCTAGACAGAGAAATTGGGGAGTTCCAATTACGCTAGTAGTTCATAAAGATACAGGAGAAATTCACCCTAACCAACAAGAGCTCTTTGCAATCTTTGCTGACTTGATAGAAGAATCTGGAGTTGCGATATGGGATTCTGTTCAATTATCTGATCATATAGATGATGCAGATAGCTATACAAAAATAACAGATACCCTTGATGTATGGTTTGACTCTGGAGCCACTCATTTTTCAGTTTTAGAAAAAAGATTTAAAAAAGGCTTGATTGCTGATTTATATCTTGAAGGCTCTGATCAGCATCGAGGCTGGTTCCAGTCATCACTTTTAACCAGCATAGCTATTAACGGAAGACCTCCTTACAAAGAGGTACTAACTCACGGCTTTGTTGTTGATGATAAAGGACGCAAGCAATCAAAATCTCTAGGAAATGTTGTATCACCTCAAAAAGTATGGAATTCTTTGGGTGCAGATATTTTAAGATTATGGGTTGCTGCAACTGACTTTAGAAGTGAAATGAATGCCTCTGATGAAATATTAAAGAGAGTTTCAGATCAATACAGAAGAATAAGAAATACTTTTAGATTTTTATTAGGAAACCTTAATGATTTTGATTTTGAGAAAAATGCAGTTGATGTAGATGATTTAATAGAATTAGATAAATGGGTGCTTAATTCAACTATCCAACTTCAAAAGGAAGTTCAAGAGCATTATAAAAATTATCAGTACCATAATGCAGTGCAAAAAATTCATAATTTTTGTGTAAATGAATTGGGAGGAATTTTCTTAGATATAGTAAAAGATAGGCTTTATACAACATCTAGCGATTCTCACGCCAGAAGATCATGCCAAACAAGCATGTATTACATGGTTAATATTTTAGTTAGATTAGTAAGTCCAATTCTGTCTTTTACAGCTGAAGAGATATGGCAAACTTACGAACCTCTAAAAACACAAGAAAAATCAGTATTCCTATCTAAATTTTTTAATGAAATAAATCCCGTGGATCAAAATATTAATAATAAAGACTGGGATAAAGTCTTTGAAATTAAAGATTTAGTAAATCAATCCATTGAATCTGCTAGAAATAATGGGCTTGTTAAAGGCTCCTTAGATACTAATGTTGAAATCATATGCCCAGAAGATTTATATAAGATTCTAGAAAGTTTTGGCGAAGAACTTCATTTTGTATTTATATCCTCTAGTTGCCAAGTAGAAAAAGGACAATCTTTATCAATTAAAGTCTCCTCATCAGATAATGAAAAATGCTCAAGATGCTGGCATAAGTCATCATCCGTTTCTCAAAGTGTAAAACATCCAGAACTCTGCTCGCGATGTGAAGAAAATATTGAAGAATCAGGCGAGGTTAGAAGATTTGTCTAGAGCATCAATTTGTATTTACCTAAGTTTCCTACTTTTAATAGACATCGCTTTTAAACATATTGCATTAGGGAACCTTACGCCTTATGAAAATATATATTTTCTACCATTCCTTAACTTTTATCTAACATTCAATACTGGCATTGCTTTTAGTATGTTTGATTTTGGTGCTGGTTTATCTAGCTATTTATTGCTTGCTGTAGGGCTTTTAATTGTAATATTTTTAGTAAAGCAGCTTTTAATAGAAACTAAAAAACTAAGCCAAATTGCATTTGTATTAATAATTGGAGGTGCGTTAGGTAATATTGTGGATAGAGCAGGCGATGGAGCAGTTACTGATTTCTTACATTTTTATATTAATAATTTTTCATTTTTCATTTTTAATCCTGCAGATGCTTTTATAACTATTGGAGCTTTATTATTAATTGGTTCCGAATTTAGGAAGACCTCTAATGGATAAAGTCATCATTAACTTAGCAAATCCAAGAGGTTTTTGTGCTGGAGTAGATAGAGCTATTGATATAGTTAATAGAGCATTGGAAGTTTACGGAAGGCCGATATATGTAAAGCATGAAGTTGTTCATAATCGTTTTGTTGTTCAGGATCTAGAGAATAGGGGAGCTATTTTTGTTGAAGAAATAGATGAAATTCCTGATGATTCAATTGTAATTTTTAGCGCTCATGGGGTTTCAGAAAAAGTAGAAACAGAAACAAAATTGAGAGGGCTTGAATTTCATGATGCAACTTGTCCGCTTGTTACCAAAGTTCATATGGAAGTTATAAAGCATGCCAAGGCTGGAAGAGATATTATTTTAATAGGTCATGAAGGGCATCCAGAGGTTGAAGGAACGATGGGAAGACATACTGGCGGAGATATTTCTAAAATTTATTTAGTTCAGGACGAGATGGATGCAAAGTCTTTAGAGATAGATCAGCCCGGTAGTGTAGCTCTTGTAACTCAAACAACTCTCAGTGTTGATGACACCAAAGCTATTATTAACCAATTAAAAAATAGATTTCCTGATCTGATTACTCCAAAGAATGATGATATTTGTTATGCAACTCAAAATAGACAAGATGCTGTAAAGCAGCTAGCTTTAGAGAATGAATTCATGATAGTCGTAGGATCAAAAAATAGTTCAAATTCAAATAGGTTAAAAGAACTTTCAGATAGATGCGGGTGTGAAGCGATATTGATTGATGAGTTTAGTGATTTAGATTTAGAAAAAATTAGAAATGTTAATAAAATTGCTATTACTGCAGGAGCATCAGCCCCTGAGGATAGAGTGCAAGAAATAGCACTAGCGCTTAAAGATTTTACTGGCGGAGTGATTAATGAAATTGGGAAAGATGAAGAAAATATTATCTTCAAGATGCCGCCTGAATTAAGAAGAGAGCCAATTAAATAGGCTTATTTGTCAAAATTAAATTCTTATGGGATATTAAGTTATGTCCTTAATAAATATAAAAGATAATCTTTTAGAGAGAGTTGCTTTTCATCCGTCTCCTAATCACGATGCTAGACCTATAGAGCAAGATATATCTTTAATAGTTATACATTCAATTAGTTTGCCTCCTGGGATATATGGAGGAAATGAAATTAAAGATTTCTTTTTAAATCAATTAGATACATCAAAGCATGAATATTTCAAATCTATAAAAGATTTAAAAGTATCATCACATATAGTTATTAAGAGAACTGGTGAAATATTACAGTTTGTTCCTTTCAATAAAAGGGCATGGCATGCTGGAATTTCTTCTTACCTGGGGAGAGAGAACTGTAATGATTATTCTGTTGGAATAGAGCTTGAAGGCACTGATGATAATGAATTCACCAATGAACAGTATAATTCCTTGATGAATGTAACTAGCTCTTTAATTAAAACTTATTCCAATCTATCAAAAGATAGATTAGTAGGACATTCAGATATTGCACCAGGAAGAAAAACGGACCCTGGTTCTTTTTTTGAATGGGAAAGGTTGCTGATTAATTTATGAATTTAAAACAAATAAGTATTTGCTTTCTAGGCTTTGCATCTGGATTACCATATATGCTAGTTTTTGTAACACTTGGAACATGGCTAGCTGTAATAAATCTAGATTTAGCAACAATAGGATTTTTTGCCTGGATCGTATTAACTTACTCATTAAAATTTTTTTGGTCCCCGCTAGTTGATAATTTTTCTGTGCCAATTTTAAATAGATATGGGGCAAGGAAGAGCTGGATTATTTTGATGCAGATTCTAATAATAATTTTTTTATTGTTAATTTCAATTACAGACCCATTAACTAATCTAAGTTTATTTGCTCTATTTGCATTCTTTGTTGCTTTTTTTGGCTCCATCCAAGATATTGCCATTGATGCTTTTAGAATAGAACTTGCTGAAATAGATGAGCAGGGTAATTTGGCTGCAAGTTATCAATTTGGATATAGAATAGCAATCCTAGTAGCTACATCAGGAGCTCTTATACTAGCCTCAAGAACTAATTGGCCATTTGTTTATCAGTTAATGTCTCTATTTATGATTTTAGGAATTATTGGATTATCTTTAACTCCTGAAAATAAAAATACCTCGCTTAAAAAATTAGACTTATTAGACTTTAAAGCCTCTATCCTAATTCCATTAAATGATTTTTTTAATCGATTTGGCCTCTATGCCTCGGTACTGCTTTTATCAATAATTGGGACTTATAGGCTTACTGACATAATGACTGGGCAAATAATAAATCCTTTTTATATTCAAATGGGTTACACCCTAGACGAGATAGGGTTTGTTGTTAAAACTGTAGCATTAGCAGCATCAATTTTTGGCTTTTTTATAGGCGGTAAATTAATTAAATCTGTAGGAGTTAATAAGTCTCTGATTTTTGGTGCATTCTTGGTAATGATTACAAATTTATTTTTTGCTTATATTGCAATAACAGAAAAATCACTTATTTCATTATCTTTAGTTGTAGCTCTAGATAGCATGGCTGCAGGAATAGTAGGCACTGTAAACATAACCTTTTTAACTAGCCTAGTATCGAAACAATATACAGCTGTTCAATATGCATTATTTACGTCATTTATGATGCTGCCCGGAAAAATTCTTGCAGGATTTTCTGGCCTTATAATAATTAAGTTAGGTCTAATTTTTGGAGATAGCTATGGCTGGATGTCATTTTTTATTCTTACTTCGCTGCTAACAATACCGTCAATACTATTGATATCACTGTATAGAAAGAAATATGAATAAAATGATATACGGCATAAGATCTATTCTTTTTTTAACAATTTTATTTACATCAATCATGAGCTTTATTGCAATAGATGCATCAATTGCAAAATTCTTGATTCAAGATAAATTACTTCACCTTGCTGCATTCACTGTAATAAGCTTTTTAGCATATGCCTCTGACTTTAAAATAAGAAGAATTTTCTTATTTGCAGTATTAATTCTATATGGATTTTCAATTGAGCTTATACAGAATACCTTGGAATATAGAACTTTTGAATTATATGACCTACTTTCTGATATTATTGGCATAATAGTTGGGTATATGTCTTGGAAATATCTAAAAAAGTTCTATCCTAACTCTTGATTTATTACAATTAGTCCATAACTAACGTTTAGATTAAATTTTTTTATTAAATCACTTAATTAAAGTAATTTTTATAATTCATAAAGTAGGGAGAATACTAATGAAATTAAGGCCTTTACATGACAAAGTTCTTGTTGAAAGAACAGAAGAAGAAAAAACATCCGCAGGTGGAATTATCCTTTCAGGTACTGCTACAGAAAAACCATCGCAAGGTGTTGTTATAGCTGTTGGTCCTGGAAAGAAAAATGATGCTGGGGAAGTTGTCTCTGTTGGAGTTAACGCTGGAGATTTAGTTATCTTTGGTCCATATGGTGGCAGTGAAGTAAAAATTGATGGAAAAGAATATCTGATCTTAAGTGAAAACGATATTTTTGGTGTTATTGAATCTTAATTAATTATATAAAAACGGAGATATAAAGATGTCAGCAAAAGATGTGAAATTCGGTGACTCAGCTAGAAGTCAAATGTTGAATGGTGTTAATACCTTAGCAGATGCTGTAAAGGTAACATTGGGACCAAAGGGAAGAAATGTTGTTTTAGATAAATCATTTGGAGCACCTACAGTTACTAAAGATGGTGTTTCAGTAGCTAAAGAAATTGAATTAGAAAATAAATTTGAAAATATGGGTGCGCAAATGCTAAAGCAAGTTGCATCTCAAACTTCAGATGAGGCAGGAGACGGGACTACGACTGCAACTGTATTAGCTCAATCTATTGTAAATGAAGGTAACAAAGCTGTTGCTGCAGGCATGAATCCGATGGATCTAAAACGAGGAATTGATCAAGCTGTTCTAGCTGCTGTTGCTTTTGTTAAAGACCTTAGTGTTCCATGTGCTGACGATAAAGCTATTGCACAAGTAGGAACTATATCTGCAAATGGTGACGAGGCTGTTGGTGCAATAATTGCCGAAGCTATGCAAAAAGTTGGAAAAGAGGGTGTCATTACTGTCGAAGAAGGAAGCGGTATTGATAATGAATTAGATGTTGTTGAAGGTATGCAATTTGATAGAGGTTATTTATCCCCATATTTTGTTACAAATCAAGATAGCATGACAGTTGAATTAGAAAACCCACTAATTCTTTTACATGATAAAAAGATTTCAAATATTAGAGATCTTCTTCCATTATTAGAATCTGTTGCAAAAGCTGGAAGACCTCTATTAATTATTGCTGAAGATATTGAAGGTGAAGCATTAGCAACATTAGTTGTAAATAACCTTAGAGGTATCGTTAAAGCTGCAGCATGCAAAGCTCCAGGTTTTGGAGATAGAAGAAAAGCAATGCTTGAAGATATCGCAGTTCTTACTGGTGGAACAGTTATCTCCGAAGAAGTTGGTCTTTCTCTTGAAGGAGCAACTATTGAAGATCTAGGGACTGCAAAAAGAATTACTATGAATAAAGATAATGCGACAGTTATTGATGGCTCTGGAGATCAGGATGCTATAGCAGCAAGAGTAAATCAAGTTAGAGCTCAAATAGAAGAGACTAGCTCAGACTATGACAAAGAAAAACTTCAAGAGCGAGTTGCTAAACTTGCTGGTGGTGTTGCTGTCATTAAAGTTGGAGCAGGATCAGAAGTTGAAATGAAGGAAAAGAAAGCTAGGGTTGAAGACGCATTACACTCAACAAGAGCAGCAGTTGAAGAAGGAGTTGTTCCTGGTGGCGGTTCTGCATTAGTAAGAGCACTAGAAGCTGTTGAGAAGCTTACAGGAGCAAATGATGATCAAAATGTTGGTATTAATATTGCCAAGAAAGCTTTTGAGGCACCCTTGAGACAAATTGTCTCTAACGCTGGAGAAGAAGCTTCAGTCATTATTGCAAATATTAAAAATGGTACTGGTTCATATGGCTTTAACGCGGCTACTGGCGAATATGGAGATATGATTGAAATGGGTATTTTAGATCCTGCTAAAGTAACTCGAACAGCTCTTCAAGCTGCCGGGTCTGTTGCAGGGATGATGATTACCACAGAAGCTATGGTTACAGATATACCTCAAGATGCATCTTCAGCTCCAGCAATGCCTGATATGGGCGGAATGGGTGGAATGGGCGGAATGATGTAATTAGTTTATCTAATTAATAAAGCGGGGCTATGTGTCCCGTTTTTTTATGTTTTTTTAATAATCTTAACTTGGGCTATTGAATTATCTTCGATCTGTATAATTTCGAATCTATAACCATTTATTTCAACACAAAGGTTAGCTTGGGGTATTTGATCTAAGTACTCTGTAAGCAAGCCATTAATTGTTTTAGAATTTATTTCTGGTATTAACCATTTTGAATATTTATTTAGATCCCTGATTTTACAATTTCCATCTGTGATAATTGATCCATCCTTTCTTTTAATAAACTCTTTCTCAAATTCAATTTTCTCATTTCCAAATCTTCCAACTATTTCAGCAAAAATATCTTCTAGCGTTATCAAACCCTCAATCTCTCCATATTCATCTACAACCATGCCAATATTTCTATCAGATTTTTGAAATTCACTTAATTGTTTAATTAAAGTTGTTGATTGGGAAACAAAATACGTTTCAATAAGAATAGCTTTAAAATCTTCTTTTTCTTCTAAAAGATTTAAGAAAGAATGAGAATCTTTTAAATGCAAGACTCCCATTATCCCGTCTATTGAATCTTTATATACAGGTAATAATGAGTAAGCACTAGACTCTATAATACTTTTAGCATTCTCAAATGAGTCATTGATATTAATCCCAATGACTTCTGATGTAGGTATCATAATGTCTTCAACAACAAGCTCTTCCATGCCCAAGATAGAAGATAGCATTTCTTTAAATTGAAAAGGAATTAAGTCACCAGATTCGTCAAGTAATATTCTTAATTCCTGGGTATTAAGATTATCATTAGCATGAGACTTTTTAATATCCAATTTAATAAGCCTTAATATCCTCGAGCTGATTGCATTGATGACTAGTATTATAGGGCTAAAAATTAAACTAAATACTTTGAGTAAACCGGAAGATTTTATTGCAAATTCCTCAGGCTTAATAGCTGCTATAGTCTTTGGTGTAATTTCTGAGAAGATTAATACAAAGATAGTTAGCAAGATAGACCCAACTAACACACTGCCATTAAAATAATCTAACATCAAAATAGTTACAATCGCTGAGGCTAGTATATTGGCAAAATTATTCCCTACTAATATTGCAGATAAGAGTCGATCAGGTCTTTTAAGTAAATCTAATGCCCTTGCTGCACCTTTATTATTTTTCTTTGATAGATTTTTAAGCTTGACCTTATTAGAGGCCATCATTCCAGTTTCAGATCCTGAAAAAAATCCAGAAAGTACTAACAGAAATATTAATACTATTATTAAAAATAATAACGAGGGGTTTTCTAACATTAAGCTATTGTACTAAAAATAAATGAATTCCCTAAATAGGCTATTAATATAAATATTAAGGTAAAAACCAAACCTCTTACTGCATACTTAGTTCTTAAATTAAAGAATTTCATTCCAATCAATATTGCAAAATAAATTAACCAAGAAATTAAAGTATATAAGGCCTTAAGTTGTATCTCTGTTGTAACAATATCAGTAATATAAAAACCACTTAACAAAGCAAAACTTAAAAAAGCTATACCAAGGCCAGCGAGTTTAAAGGTAGTTTGATAATTCTTCTCTATAGAAATTGGCATTAAGTCATTAACTTCTCCACTTTTAACTTTATTTACACGCCACTCTAGTAAAAATACCTCATAACTAGCAATAAATAAAAATGCTATCGACATGCTCGTAACGTAAAAATGAAGTGACGTCATTAAGTCATTAGATTGCTGACTGTAAAAAATAAAATAGAAAAAAAAGCCTATTAAACAAGCAATTACAGCAGATATATAAATATAATTAGATCTTTTATAGAATATTTTCGTGAGAAAATACGCAGTAGTTGAGCTGAATGCTATATATAAAAGGTTCATTTAATTGTTAGTTTGTAAAAACTTATATATTAATACTATCAAAATTATCAAGGTTAAACTAAAATAAGCGCCTTTTTAACATAAATTTTTATTTGAGACAGTATGGTAATTATAAGATTAGCTAGAAGTGGGGCGAAAAAAAACCCTTACTACAATATAACAGTTGCAGACGAGAGAAAGCCAAGAGATGGCGCTTTCATTGAAAGATTAGGATTTTTTAATCCTTCGGCAAAAGGCCAAGAAGAAAGATTAAGAGTTGATCTTGAAAAAGTTGACCTATGGATTTCAAAAGGCGCTCAAATGAGTGATAGGGTTAATAACCTTGTTAAGGAAGCTAAACTATCTCCAGAAGAACTTGAAGTTAAACTTGCTGCTAAAAATGCAAAACAAGAAGCTAAAAAAGATGCAATTGCTAAAAGATTAGCTGAAGAAGCTGCTGTTAAGGCAGCTGAAGAAGCTGCTGCTAAAGCTGAAGAAGAGGCCGCGAAGGCTGCTGAAGAAGCTCCTGCTGAAGAAGTAGTTGCTGAAGAAGTAGTTGCTGAAGAAGCTCCTGCTGAAGAAGTAGTTGCTGAAGAAGTAGTTGCTGAAGAAGCTCCTGCTGAAGAAGTAGTTGCTGAAGAAGCTCCTGCTGAAGAAGTAGTTGCTGAAGAAGTAGTTGC